>Ga0209489_102843_pt1 | contig 34574 bp, 10 predicted proteins | sample SiratrowhiteBW_FD_187527 | JGI IMG/M metagenome (GOLD analysis project Ga0209489, IMG submission 187527) | Root nodule microbial communities of legume samples collected from California, USA - Siratro white BW (SPAdes) (version 2) | ecosystem: Host-associated > Plants > Roots > Nodule | place...
TATATATATATATATATATATATATATATATATATATATATATATATTGGTATAATTCGATGACAATAGTATTGATGAAAGAAGAGGAGGAATAACACAATAAACAATGGAAGTAAAGATTAGATTTGAACTTCTCTTTAATAATTTTGTAATATATATATATATATATATATATATATATATATATATATATATATATATATATATCATTTTAGAATAATTTCTTAATCATGGATATTCCAAAAATTTGAACCACTGATTTCATAACTAAATTAAAACCTTTACATTAAAATCAAAAATTTTGTGTGGTGAATATCTAAGATTTTTTTTTTCTTTGTATTATTGATTGATTTTATTTAAATAAGAATTTTGAACGCATTCTTCGATGATAATTTTATTTTACAAGATAAAAGTTTTAAGCATGAAAAGGCAAAATCAAATTAAAAGAAGTAGAACATGAAAAAGGAGAATCAATCTTGGAATATATATTAAACATGTTTTATGGAAATCTTTTATTTAAAACTAAGATTTGAATTTTGCATCTATATTGTATGGTCAAATAAAAAAATTATAAGCTCAACACTTATTAAAGACAATAAAACAATTTGAATATGTTAATCAAATAATTTATTTAAGTTGCAAAATTTGCATCTGAAAATATATTAATAAAATGATTCAAAAAATATTTCTCCTTAACCTATTTATTTAACAAATTAATTTAAGTGAAACATGCAATAGATTATGCAAGCATCACAGACAGATCAACACTTAAAAGTTTTTAGGAACTGTACTATGTTATATTTAACAAAAATATCACAATCTAATTGCTTTGTAATCTAAATCATTGTTTAATATTTACGAAAAAATTTTAAAATTTAAATTAAATCTCAATTCAATTATATTTTTTTCTCACAAAGTTTTAACAAATCATAATTCATTTACAAAAAGTTTTTAAAATTTAAATTAAATTACAGTTCAACCATTTTTTTTTTTGTAATTTTTTTTCACAAGATTTCAACAAATCACATTTCATTTGATATGAATAAGAGGTTCTACAAACAAGAAGTCTTAATTTTGTTGTTTCCCTTTAATAATTCATCACAAACAAAATCTTCTTAAATCACATCAAATTCTTTTGATTATTTACATAATCCCTTCCTAAAAAATGTCATATAGTAATATCAGTATTCAAATGTTACCATTCAAGATTAAACTCAACATTCATAACTAAATTTTTTTTAATGAATTTTAGTTTTACCTAGAGAAAATATATTAGTATAATGATGTCAAAGTAAAATCTCTTATTAAAAGGAAGATTACTAAAAATAATTAACTTCTCTCGAAACTAATCATGAATGTTCTTTGAACTTGAACTCTTATGTATCACTTATGGCATAATAAGAAAATATAGAGGATCACCACTTATTTCTTACTAAAAAAAGTTTAAGAAAAAAAAATTATATTTCTGATAAAGCTATTCTATATTTAGCTTCTCAATTCTCCTATATCGCTAAGTTACAATGATGTTTAGACTACTACACTCTTTAATAAAAAGTGTTATATCTTAATTTCAGTTATAATCTTTTACTAAATAATAGAAATTTAATCTATCAAATGCTTTTATATAAAAAAAAACTATTTTATAATAATGCTGTTTTTTTTTATTTCTAAACTCTGGACAACATCCTTCTCATTAATTTTATCTTTAAATTTTATTAATCTTCTTTCAAAATTTTATTAATATGAAGTCTTTTTATCATCTTTAAGTATTCAATGTATTAGAATAAGTTAAATGTGTTGTTTTTCTAAGATATTTTTTTATAAACAAATTGCATGAGTAGATGTTCTAATTCTTTTTTCACCTCAAGAAAACGATCATAATATAAGATTGAAAATCCCACTTACTTTACATTTTAGGTTTTTTTTCCAGTTTGATATACTTTTTCACATTAATGTTCAAAATGGACAAAAAATTATTTCTTTTATTAAAATGGACAAATCTTGCCAACTAGATAGGATTTCAAATTAAGAATTCATTCTCTGGTCAATAGTCAAATAAGAGTAACCTCACATATTGATATTTTTAATTAAAGACATTAACTAATTATTTTTTTAAAATTATTTGATAGGTTTAACAATTAATAAACAAATTAATAATAATAATTCTATAATAATAATAATTAAAAAAATTGTAAAAAAAAATTAAGACATACAAATTTATTTTAAATAAAAAGAAAATAATATAATGAAAATAATAATAAGAATAATTTTAATTAAATTCATATAAATTTATTTTAAATAATAAAAATAATAATAAAAATAATTTTAATTAAATTCATCCATATTTAACTTAAATAATAATAATAATTATTGAAACAATAATTATAATTAAATTCATACAAATTAAATTAAAATAATAATAATAATAGTATTTAGAATTAATAATGATAATAATAATATAATGATTATTTTCTAAAAAATAATAATAATAAAAATTATAACAAATTTAATTAAAATGAAAACAATAATAACAATTATTATAATAATAGTATAATAACTTTTATATTAATACTAAAATAATCATTATTATTATTATTTTAATTAGATTTGTTAGAATATTATTATTATTATAAATAATTATTATATTATTATTAATATCCCTAGATATTATTATTATTTTAATTTAATTTGTATGAATTTAATTATAATTATTGTTTTAGTACTTATTATTATCATTTAAATTAAATTTTTATGAATTTAATGAAAATTATTATTATTATCATTATATTATTTTGTTTTAATTTAAAATAAATTTATATATTTTATTTTTTTGTTACAGTTTTGTTAATTATTATTATATAATTATTATTTATTCATTTTTTTTAATTGTTAAAGGTAACGACTCTTTTACCTAATTAGTACCTTTTTAGTTTTTATTTTCCTCAACAACACTTTTTATTTTTTATTTCCCTAATACTCTTTATTCTTTAATTCATAAAATAACACTCTTTTATTTTTTTTATTCTTTAATTAATGTACGTACATTAATTATGATTAATATTTTTTTTATATTTTTATTTTTTTATAATTTTGTGATTATATTTTATTATAATAGTTTAATGATTGTATTTTTGTATTAAAAATTGATATTGGAATAAAAAATTATAATAAATTATAAAATTGTTATTTGAATTAAAATTTATATTTTCATTTGTTAAAGATATATCTAAATAATTAATAGCAAAAATAAAATAAAATTTTTAAAGTATTTTTGCAAATAAATATTAATTAAATGGCTTAAAAATTAAAAAAATAATAATTTATTTATGAATTGCTTTTAAATGTTATGTTTATTACTTAAAAATTGTTAATTATTGAAATATGCAATACATGTTGAACATAAAGAGGAAAATAAATGACAATCATATATTGACTAAATAGTTTAGTTAATGGTAAATCAAATACTTTGTTTGAAATGAAACATAAATTTTATATTTATCAAAACTCAAATTTTATCTTTATCAAAAAAATCAATTACATCTTTATCAAAAATCAAATTTTATCTTTATAAAAAATCAAATGATATCTTTAATATAATATCAAATTCTATTTTTATCAAAAATCAAAATTTATCTTTATCAAAAATCAAATTTTACCTTTATCAAATTTTTATTTGATTTTTGCCATTAATTATTTAGATATTTTTTTAAACAAACTAAAAATACAAATTTTAATTAAAATAAAAATTTTATAATTTATTATAATTGTTTCTTCCAATATTAATTTTAATATAAAAATACAATCACAAAATTATTATAATTTATTTTAATATAATTTATTATGCCAAATTTAAATTTATTATAAAATATAAACAATTTCCTATTATAATTAATTAGTTTAAAAACCTATAAAATATTTAATTTTATTTTCTTTGTATTTTTTTTAAATTTGAATATAATTATTTTTTTATTTTAATTTTAATAAACTAATAATGACAATTTTTAATAACTATTACAAAAAAGTGCCAATTAAAAAAATAAAGGGTGTTATTGAAAAAAATAAAAACTAAAATGGTGCTAATTAGGTAAACAAGTCTAGACCTAACAAATGGTGCTAATTAGGAAAACAAGTCTAAACCTAACAAACATAGTATCAAATAATTAACAAGTAATTGCATAAGAAAAAATAATTTTAATTAATATTTTTAATTAAAATCACCAGCATGCTATTTTTATTTGATGGCAATAGGATTTCTTAATTTAAAATTTTATCTAGACGGTAGAATTTGCTTACTTTGATAAAAAAAGACAAATTTTTAACCTTTTGAAACATTAATATAATAATAAAAAAAAATCTACGTTCTGTTTTCTTCCTCTTTTACTCTGTCTCATCGTGTCATTAACTACATTTATTAACTTTTCTTCTTCTTCCAAAACGATAATGTGAAGTGAAATGAACATTTTTCAATTATTTACTCTATAACCAAAAGGGTGGGTACAATGTTTCTGACTCTTATGGCAAAATCCTTTCTTTCTAATACGACAAGTTCTGCTTTTTCTATTAGTATAGTTTAGGGAGTATTTATAAATTTTGTTTAAAATTATTCTTATTTAACAATTAGATTTCATGTGTTTTCCACTTAAGAACATTTTATTTCAAAACGAATTTTTTTCTTAATGTATACACTATTTGTTTAGTCAAGTGCGTTTTCAATGTAACTTGATTTCAGTAAAAAGCAACTAAATTTTTAAGTTTTAGTTTTGAGAAACGTAATCTTACATATAAAACTTGTGGACTTGATTCTTTGGGCAAATGTCAAACGTTGAAAATTAGCATCCAACTAAGAAAACACAATTTAATGCATCATTCTTGCTTGAAGCAATGGTCCTTTTTTATTGATTGATAAGTTATCTCTAAACATTTATAAATGTGTTGGTATGCTTGACCTTGGATTTAGACAACCTTCACTTCCCTTTTTTTTTCATTTAACAATAATGTAGCAATTAAAAATTTTAAAATTTATATTACTTGCATTCTTTAGAGTGTAGGGTTTAACAAGACAAGTTTTGCTCATCCCATTCTTATAACACATTTTTAAAGATAAATTTACTTTTTTTTATATGAATGTATATTATGTTAAAAAAGATATCTTTTTAAAAGTTGTCAATAATTGCAAAAAAAAATAATATAATCATTAAGTTATTCATTTTAAATATAAAGTTATAATTTATATATTCAATAATATTTATTATAATTTTAATAACTTCTTCATGTAATTATACTCTATACATATGATATTCAACTAAGGGAACTCTTCTCTTCATTATTTTTAATGTCAAGTATCTTACTAGTTTAAGAGATTATGAAATTGTTTTAAGTTTATTTAAAATTTGAGTTTCATATTTTCAAGCTTACATAATTATTTGAAAAATTTTGCATCATAACACCTAAAATAAGAAGTTAGTAAAAATTTTACTAGTAACATCTATCCAAATTATTCAATGATAATCTTATTTCTCTTTCAACTTTAGCAGATTTGATACAAAAATCTTCGAGGAAAAGATCTACCGAGAAAACTGTATGTAAAGATTTTCTTTATATCTTTTATAGTGTATATGGGATATAAGTAAAATAGGGATAAAAGAAATAAGAAAAAAAATGATAGAATACATTATAAATTATAAATAAAATAAAAGTTATGTATTTGAATGAATAGAACTAAAAAAAAGGAGTGCAAAAGTTTCTCATAATATTTTTACATGGGTGAGTAAAAGAAAAGAAATAAATGAATAATAAACATATTTTATATTAATTAAAAATACCAAAATAAATTTTATTAATTTATTATTTTTCTTAACATGATTTATTTATTATTATTTTAATTTTTTTATGTCATGAAAACATTTAATCTTTTAAAAACATAATGTAGAAAAATGTGAAACTGAGAGAGATAATCTCCTCTCTTTTTTCATGCCTGCCAAAAAATACTTTTACGTTAACGAAAATATATATATTTTTTTCTTATTTCATCTCTCAAACAAATGATGAAATTTGATATTTTTATTTTCTCTCTCATATCTATTTTTTATTTACTTTTCTTAATAAAAAAATACACGGATATAATATTTGTTAAAAAGTATTTTATCACTCCAGCATGGTAATTTTTTTAAAACCTCGCTTTTAAGATTAATTTAATTTATGAAGTAATTAAAATTTCATTAAAAAACTCCACATATATTATGAGTTGATCATACAGTTGAGGTAAAATTTTTAATACAATCCTCACGTAGAGGAATAAATATTTTAAACGTAGATTAAATATTTATAAATAGATGGTCCAGATAAATTTTTAAATATAATTATAATATTATATTAATAGGTAAATTTATGTTTAATTTAATTTTATAAAATTTACTTTTAAAATGAATTTACACTTTATCTTTTACAATTTAATTATATCCCTAATCGTGGTTGAAATTTTCTAATAGATAAAATTCTACTTTAGATTTTGACCTAATTTAGCTTGAACAGAATACCTACCCAAAAATGAGTTCCATCAACTTGTACAATGTGAAAGCTATCTGATTTTAATACATTTACCCAACTCCTTAATTAAAATAAAACAATTAATAATAAACAAGATTAACAAAATATTAATAATTGATTAATTTCCTACTTTAGTTTAATGAAGGTGTGAACGTGTCAAGATAATACAATTGTGAAACGTGGCCACATATCAAACAACCATATAATAGAATTTGCATGCATTAATGAATCGACCAAAACCACTATTCAATTTAGGCACATCAATTTACAAAGCATTTTCTTTTCTTTATTAAAGTCACGCTCTTGATCCATTCCACACCATGTGGCTGCTTTTGATTGACTCAGTTGCAACTCATATCAAATCATGCATGATCCCATTATGCAACTTACAACCACCTCTGTAATAATGCATTAAAAATTTCTCCTTTCTCAATATAAAACTCTCTCTCACCTACCAACACCTCCTTCTTCTCTCTACACATGCACCACAATCATATTTAGTTTCCTTAAAACTCCCAATCAAAACTACAAAACAACCACCCTTTAACCTTAACATGACAAATATTTAACACATGCCACAATCCAACCTTTTTTTAACATTGAATATATACAAAACAATGAGAAAAACCAAACATTTACTTCAAATATTTAGCACAACAATAAGACCCTGCTTGAAATTACTAATTATAGCAATTTTATACATTAAAAAAATATACTTGTAAGAAAAATTTTCACTAAGTGAAATCAGTAAATATCTTATATAAATGACATAATTATAAAAAAATGAAACAATCTAAGATTGTCATAAATAACAAAACATTTTATCTACATATTTATTATAGTTGTAAGATCAAGCTGAAACAAGTTTGTATTAATTAATTCAGACATTGACATGCATAAAAATGAAAGTTGATAACAAGCTTAAGTTATTACTCCATGACCTAGTAAAACATAATGTTACGTATATTTTTCCTTATTCCTTGTGGGTGCTTTGTTTTTGCATTGATGCAAATGGGAACAAAGAGCAAGTGGGAAAGTTGATATTAAGAACATATTAAGGTAAAGGGTGTGAAAGAGAAACTGCAAAGAGTTAGAAGCAACTTGAAAAAAGAAAGTTGCGTCGGCAATAACGTGTTGTGTTCAAAGAACGCGGGCTACAGAATAAAAGTTGCGGCCAAGTCACGTGCACAAAAGTCAAAGTTTCCTTATTTATACACACATCTTCATTTTCATCTGTAATCTCCTCAAACATTGAGCAGCAAGAACAACACAACAACAATTTCTAGCAATTGTACCATCAAGAACAATACAGCAACAATTTGTAGCATTGTACCATCATGACTGGCAGAGATATCCTCCATATGATGAAGGTCAGCAGCACAGAAAAAAACCATCTTGGATTCTTTTGTGCAAACTATGCATGCCAAGTTGATTCACATGTTTTGAACTAGTTAGTCTAGTTTGGTTTGTTCATCGGTGTGTTTTGCAAATGCAAGTTCGTGCGATGTTGTGGAGTTATCTTGAGGTTTCTTGATTTGTTTGCAAGGAATGCAACTTGGATGTTCTTTTGAAAAGTTTCTGCAGTTATTGATATGTTTGGTTCTGCATTTTCTTTCTATGTCTTTTCTTTCTTAAGAAGTGCATAAACAAGATTTATGTGATGACATAAATCGGAAAATGTTTAATGCATTGCATCCAGCATGTGGAGATTCGTAAGAGTGTGCTCACTAGCTTCTTGAATGGCCCTTTTCCTGTACTTGTGTTGAGATGAATTGATGTGTTGACTTTTCAATTGGAGAAATACCATTAACTTTGTGTTTGGATCAGTGTTCTTGCTCAAATGCATGGCAATATGGAATGGCACTGCACAATATGGCAATTCAACTATTTTTTTCGTTTTGAATTATTGAATTTGAGGAAATAATTGCTTTTAAACATGCTCTTAGTTTCAAGGTTGAGCTTTCAAAATAGTAAGACTGAAGATTTTACTTTGATCATGTGTTTAGGTGAAAGCAGGGTTTGGAACATCAACACCAGAGACAGGGAAAGGAAAAGGCAAAATATCAAAACACATTACACATGGCTTTCACTTGATGAAGGGAAAATCTGGACATCCCATGGAAGATTATTTAGTTTCAGAATTTAAGCAAGAAAAGGACAGAGAACTAGGCTTGTTTGCAATATTTGATGGCCACTTAGGCCATGATGTTGCAAGCTATTTGCAGAACCACCTTTTTCATCACATCTTGAAACAGGTAAGGCAACTTTCCTATTACATCATTCTGATCACATTCTCATGAGTATTACAAATCTTATATACAACTCTTTAATTTCTGGTGGTATCATCTTTAATCAGAATTGAAGTTTCATCTTTATTACATGATTACTAGAGTAAAACTTTGATAACAATACTAACACTAACACTAACAACATCTAAGTATACCTTGGTTTTGTACTTGGTAGCCCCTCCATGTTTTGACAAGTTTGAGAACATCTAATAATGAATACCCTTTTCCAAAACCTGCTTCAAGTGATTCTTGTTTGATTCATATTTATGTTTTCTGCAAGCAGCATGACTTTTGGACTGAGACAGAAAGCGCAGTGAAGAGGGCTTATCTTGAAACTGATGAGAAAATATTGGAACAAGCACTTGTGTTGGGGCGAGGAGGGTCAACAGCTGTAACTGCGATACTGATTGATGGTCAGAAGCTTGTAGTAGGAAATGTTGGTGATTCAAGAGCTGTTATTTGTGAGAATGGAAAGGCTAGGCAACTATCTGTAGATCATGAACCAAGCAAGGAAAAGAAATCTATTGAGAGGCGTGGAGGGTTTGTATCAAACATTCCAGGTAAAACCAACTTTCTGAGGTGTTGTAACATAGAAAGTGCAACATGTGCATATGCTAAAATGGATATGATTGTGCAAATCCCTGTGTAGTTTATTAAAATGAACTTACAAGTTATAACCATGTTTAACTAAGTTCTTTCATATGTTCCTTTAGTCTAAAAAGTTATTTGATTTTCAGTTCCTGCAACCCTTTCTTGACAGACATGACATGCTTTGTAATATGCTATAAGTCTATAGACATGCATTTTGGTTTCAAGAAGAATTGCATTAGAAACTATGAACAAAATTGGTAACATAGAACATTTGAATTTGTGTTTCCTGCAGGAGATGTCCCTCGAGTAGATGGACAGCTGGCAGTAGCAAGGGCTTTTGGTGATAGGAGCTTGAAGATGCATCTTAGTTCAGAACCTGATGTGTTTGTAGAGGAAGTACTTCATCATACAGAATTTCTTATTCTGGCTAGTGATGGAATATGGAAGGTAACTTTTTTCACCATTTTCTTTCTCTTTCACTTCCTCGTATATTCCTTTTAAGTAGATTTTACTGAAAAAAATAAAAAATAAAAAAAATCAACTTTCTCATTTTTAATTAATGCGAGACCTAGACTTATATTTAGATATAACAGGATCATCCTCATATTTTAGTGATGGATTTTGCATTTTGTAGTTTTGTTTGCATTTTGTAGTTTTGTTTAGATATTAAAAACCCTTTAAATAAGTAACAAATTTTTGCCATGATGGTTTCAGGTTATGTCAAACCAAGAGGCAGTGGATTCCATTAGGCAAATAAAGGATGCTCAAGCTGCAGCAAAGCACTTGATAGAAGAGGCAGTTTCCAAGAAAAGTAAAGATGACATATCTTGCATAGTTGTGAGGTTCCATTGACATGCTTATGGATTGGTAGAACTTCTTTTCCACAAACAAACTAAGAAGGTCCTAAGTGGAACATTTAGAATCTTAGATGATGTGTATCTCAGATTAAGTACTTCATGTGCTTTCTTTCCTGAACTAAATGCTTGTAGAATCTTACAAGCACTGATTTTGCATATGTATAAATGATTCAATAATTTTTGCTTTATTAATGAGATTTTTTAAAACTTTCTGCATAATGAATAGTTGCCACCCCTAATTTTATAGGAAAATTATAGTTTGAGACTCACTGTCAAATAAATATTTAACAGTTTTATTTTAGTAATGTAATAATTCGGTAGTGTTTCAATTTAAAAATACAAAATATATTAGTAAAATATTAATATAATAAATTTTCAAATAGTTGTTTATCTGTTCATACCGGTGCTCTTTTTCTAATCGTATGTTGGGTTATAAGAATGATGCAGTAAAGTAAAAAATGTTCTTTTTTATTTGAGAAGAAAATCACATGAAAATGAAGAAATTTTTTTGATTTAATAATAATAAATAAACAATAAAATAAAGTAATTGTACAATTATAAAATTATTCATATAAATGGAGATAAATAAGAGAAGATTAATTTAAAAAAATACATCTTTTCTTTATATTTTTCTTTTCCATTTTTCTAGTTAATAAAAAATACTTTATTTTTACTGATTTTGTTATATTAATCAGTTCTATTATCCACTTTCCTTTATATTATTATAGCTAAAACAAGTATGAGGTGAATCCATGTTTTATTATTAAGTTTTTCAACATGTTACCATTAGAAATAGATTTTTAGTAACAATTAAAAACAATTTATAATGATAGTTTAAAAATTGTTGTTGATTGAGTTCTCATTAAATAAAAATAGTTGCAACTGTCATTAAGGATGGTGAAAAAAAAAAGAATTATCATCATTTTGTTGACACAATAAAAAAAAATTATAGTAGCGACATTGTTAGCCAAATTCTTCTTTTCTTTTTCTCATGGAAGTTCAATTGTTTTTTTTTTCTTATAGAGATACAACGACAACATCACAACACAACAACATGACATTGATAGTGTCAACATAATAATAGTGATGACACAACTTCTCTTTTTCCTCCTCTTCTTCTTTCTTCTTCTTATGAGACACAGTAGAGACAATAAGTGATGGTAACACATTGGATCACATACAACATTAATTGAAATTTGTCGACAAAAGAAAATCATGAGTCTGAAAAGGAAATAATTTATATTTTTAAGAGGTTACAAATTAAAATTACACTACAAATTTTATTTTGTAATCATATATATCACTCACACGTAGAACACACAGGATACTACGGACAAAAAAGTAAATATTGAGATTTAGTCATCTTCATTATGTTAGCACCAGTAAGTTGCTATGAAAATTTGATGAAGCCAACCATGTGATAAAGTTCAAGACCTTGTAATCATATGTGGATTGCATGGAGTTTGCATGAAGATTGGAAGAGCTCGGTCTAGAACTTAGGATTGTGTGTTGTGTGTCAAGTTTGAGTTCAAATCAGTGATACATCCAATCTTAATCAAGGATAAGCTCCATAAGTGTTTTCTGATTTAACAAAGGATTTGAGAAATCATTAAAATCAGAACTTGCATTTTGAATAACTGTTTTAACTAAATTGAGAAAAACAATCGACTGTTTGACAAAACAATCGATTGAATTTTAAGACAATTGTCTATAAATAGTTGGCACGTTTTTCAAACTGATACGAAAAACAAGAGAGAAATCATTCTAAACATTTTTTAATCAAGAGTTCTAAGTTTTCAAGAGAGAAAAACGCCCTTCTTGTCTAGTGATCAAGATCATTCAAACTCTTTCATCAAGAACTGTTTTCTGAATATTACTGGAGCTTTGAATTGACTGCGACTATTTCATCACTGATCTGATCATTAGACTAAGCCTTCTATACCTTTTCTTCATTACTTTTATTATTTGTTTTGTATAGAAGTGCTTGTATTGTTGTGTGCTACACATATCTTTCATTGTATTGGATTCTTTTTTGTTGTGAGTTACTTGGTGTGGTAATTCTGAGTGTACAGGGGGGTCTATACAATTTGTAACTTGCTGAGGGGTTCAATAAGGTGTTTTCTGGTTTATACAATGGAGTATGTATAGTTCTTGATCTGCTGTAGGGTTCAGTGGATTGTTTGCTGCAGGGAGCAATGTATTCTTGCGGGTTGCAAGAGTGTGATTTTGTTGTAAACTAACCGGTTTGATCTTGTTTTAGTGGAAATCCTTACTGCGGAGTAAGGGACTGGACGTAGCCCTTGAGGAAGGGTGAACCAGGATAAATTGTGTTCTTGTTCTTTCTTGCACTCTCTTGATATATCTTGTTGACTTTCTTGATTTTTCAGAATCTATTAAAACTTGTGAACTGAACTGTTTGCTTGATATTCTAATAATAGTCTAAGTATTTTTGAAAACATATATCTCACTTGAATACAATTTTCCTGTGTTAATTCTGGAACTGAATTATTTTCTAGTTCACTAAGTTTACTGTTCATCAGTCAGTTTTTTCATAAAAGTTTGACTTTTCACAATCATAATTAAAATCTGTTTTCAGTTTACTGATTCTGTGTGATTGTTATTATTTTGGAATTTGTTTTGAACCTTTGCTGATTGGTTTTCATATCATTTTGAATAGCTCCTTTGAAGATTTTTCACTCCGCACATTGAAAAGTACATTTGCGAGAATTTTTAAAGGAGTTCAATTCACCCCCTCTTGAACTTGGCCAAAACTTATTTTATACACTAATCATCCTTCCCACTACCCACTTTGCTCTACTCACACAAACGGAGAATTCAGAGGTTAATATCATTTTGATCTCTACCTGTATTTTATTTTGTTTCATTTTAGCAAGGTATTATTCACTATGCATTACTATATTGCCTGTCTACGCCACACTGCCTATTTCTATTTTTTTATAAAATTTACTTTCTCAACTCTCTTTCATATAAAACATTCAGTTAAACATAATTATAAATATACTTTTGGTGTTTGTTTCACTGTTGAAATAAAACTGTAAAATAAAGAAATTAAAATGTTAAATTTTACTCATGCTCTTATATATTGTGATTATTTGGAAACGGTTGCTGTCGTGAAATTTTACTCATGCTCTTATATATTGTGATTATTTGGAAACGGTTGTTGTCGTGGGCACAATCCAAAATACCTATAATTCGAAATCAAATTCACATAAGCATTTCACATACTAATCCCACTTCAAGAAATAAAAAAATAGAACAGAGAAGGTCTTGACGCCACTACCATTTAAGCATGGTCGTCGTGTATTATCACCACCTTCTCCCAACAATCTTGCACAAAATAGAACCTAAACATATCATCATTATTTTTACATATTTTATTTTGATACATACACGACATTAAATAAAAAAAATAAAATAATAATAAACTTAGCTCATGCATTTGACCCAATATTTTTATCAATTATTTTACATTTATTTAAATTTATCATCGTCATATTTTTTATAATAATCAATTATTTTATTTTATTTTTATTTTTATTTTTCATACTCAATTTTATCCCATTTTTCTAATCTTGCCGTAATAAAATAAAAGTTAGATATTTATGTCCGTTCGTGTCAAGAATTTAACTTGGAAAAAGTTTCACTAATAAAATATTTTAAATTTCAAAAAAATAAAAAATTTCCAAAATTTAAAAAAATATAAAATATTTCTAAAAATAATAAAAATATGAAGTTTTCAAAAATGAAAAAAAATATATTAAACATTATCAAATAATTTTATAATTAGAACTAGTAAATCCTCATTTTCCATTGTGAATGGAAATATCTAGGAGTAAGGTCAATCTTTGTCAAGCTCAAAAATAAAAAATATTTTCTTTGTTTTGATTTATTTTTCTTTGTCTTTGTTTATCTTTACTAGCATCTTTATTGTTATTGTTTTGAAAAAAATAACATTTTACAAAACCACATTCATTTTGTTTATTGATTAAAGGTACCGTCTTAGGACGAGCGTTGTGGGGGTGCTAATACCTTCTCCACACGTAACCGACTCCTGAATCCTAAATTTAGTTCATAGACTATTTTCTTATTTTTTTTTGGTTTTTCAGTAGTTTCCCATAATAAAATATGGTGGCGACTCGATCTCTATTTAATGATATTTTTATCAAAGTTTTTTTTTTTTTAATTTTCCATCGCCGTCTCCCTGTCGTGATCCCGGTTGTGACATATGGTGACTCCACTAGGGATATTTTGAGAGTCAAGCTAATTTAATTAAATTAGTAAATTTGTGTGTAATTTTCTAATGTTTGTCTTTCCTTTTTCTTTGTATTTGATTATTTTTTTTTAATAATGTTTGTCTGTTTTTAAGATTGTTTATATTTTTTATCATTTTTTTAGGATTGTTTAATTTCATATATAATATTTATTTTTATATATGATTATTGTATATGCCTATATGTTTTATATGCTTCCATATTACTGTTGAAATATTGAACCCTATGGTAGATGACAGGCTATATATATCTGTTTGGAAATTTTTTAGTTGTTTTGCAATTGGGGGGTTGGGTATGCATTTTTCTCCCTATACACACACATATTTTTGCATATCATGAGTGGGTCTCTATACTTGGATTCGTGAAGCTTAGAAATAGAAGGGTTATCTAGCAAGACTGGGTGGATGTACTTCCTTTCCTAGTTGTTGTGAGAACTCCAACTAGAGTCTATTCGCTTTATCTCATATCCATAAATACGTTGTTACCAAATGATATGGATGTGTAATAGAGTGAGTTAAAGCTCTAGTGGCCTTTAATAGGAAATTAGGGCAAGTCATCTTGTGTGAGTGCATTTACAAGCCTAAAACTTAAACCTCGTTAGCTCTAATCTTAATTAGGGCACTAAGGGAGAATCTTTATGGATCAATGATCCACCTACTATTCTTGAATTATTGTTATATATGTGAAACATAAGCATCAGTTCCAATATGAAGAGGTTGATTTGGGAAATTAAAAAAATTTTAATCTCAAATTTTCTACAAGATAATTTTAATCTCACACTTTCCATATTCGATGCATTGCATGCACATTTTATAAAAAAAAGAGAGAGAACTTACATTTTACTTTATTTTATTCCTTTAAGAAAAAAGTAAAGATATAAAGTTGAGCACGCTACCATATAATTTAACGTGAAGTCTGAACTTAAAATATAGACTGAAATGGAAAGTTTGAAGATAAAATTAAGGATTAGAGTGCTAAAAAATAACCTGACTGTTTTTAAGGAATTTGGGCAAAAGCTTAGGGCAGTACAGAAAGTGACTTTCAAGAACAAATATGGAAATTTGCTGGGTTTGCTAAGAGTGGAGGTTCAGACGCCTGCGGTAACTACCTTGGCCTAATACTATAATCCCCCTCTTAAATGTTTCACCTTTCAAGACTTCCAACTGTTACCCACTATTGAAGAGTTTGCATAGATCTTGGACATACCCATGAAGAAGAGGGTACCCTACCAGCATCTGAAACAATCTACCACTATGTTCACTATATCCAAAATTATGAAGATATTTGTGCAAGAGTTAGAGAACAGGTTCACTACTCTAAATGACATGAAAGGGTTTACTCAATTCTTGGAAACTCGCTTAAGTCAGCTAAGTGAAGAAGAAGACTGAGAAACGTTTATGGATGTTTTTGCTCTAACCATTTATGGGATTCTGTTGTTTCCTAAAGTTGAAAACTTCATGGACTATGATGTGATAAATGCCTTTGCTACTTTTAAGACCGATCTGAAAACCCCATCACTGCAATCATGGCAGATGTATACATAACACTCGATTCTTGCCATGGCAGAAGAAGAAGGTACTTGGTATGCTACTTGCCCATTCTATATGTTTGGTTGATTGCTCGTTTTGAAGAGAGAGTGGTGAGGATTAAATGTCTAGTAGAATCTGTGATACAACAAAGGTTGGAAGTAAGGGATGCACAAGGCTGGGCCCAATGCCTCGCTGTCCTGACCCAAAAGAAGATTCAATGACAACCACCGTGGCAGTAGCAATCGCGTCTTATATACCAATATGCCAAGTTCCTCAATGTGCCACTTGTAGGGATTAAGGGTTGTATTAATTATAATCCTGTGTTGGCTCAAAGGCAGTTTTGGGTATCCAATGAGGGAAGCTCCTACCTCTGTTGTTTTACAACCATTCCTATTCTTTTAAGAGAATGTCTTCGTTGTTGAAGTATTACCTTGGGTCCGAAAGGCTTGGGAGATGTGATCCGCATGGAAAGTGACTATAGGCCGTGCACTTTAGACAATGATGTTACATATCAACAATGGCTAGCAGAACGGGTCAAGAAAGTCAAGTTATCTTTAAAGCTAATTTCTCTTGATCCTATAAGGGAGGAATCAGTGGCAGAGAAAGAACTAGAATAGTTGACACGATTGAAGAAGGAAGTTGAAGAACTGAAAGGTGAAAAGATCAAATTGAATAGTAATCTTTATGATCTTCGTCACAACTATGCAAGCTTGAAGAGGGATCATGAGGGAATTGTGAAAAAGCAAAAAAAAGGAAGTACACTCTCAGGCTTAAGTAAGACTTGGCGGAAACCAATGTTGAGTTATCAATGAGGGCCCAAGAAAGGAATGTGGCCTTATCCACGGAGCTCCAATCGAAGATCTTATATGATGACATTTAAAGGGATAAGCAAGAAGCACTGGAAAAGCTGCTAGATCTCCAGTTCAGGATTAATGACATGGAACAATTGATGAAGGAGTGGGAAGAACGAATAAGGGAAGAACATTGGCAGCGGGTAGAAGCAGAATCAAAATATCAAGACATGATTGCCTAAGTGGAAGGTTGCATAGAGGAGTATGAGAAGATTGCTGAGCATTGATAGACATGCTTTTCTCAACTAGCAACATTGGCTAATGAAGCAATTGAGGATGTTTCGAGGATGCTAGCTGAAGCTGACACAATCCTGTTTTTCTATAAACCACCAAAAGTGAGCAATTAGCTAAACATATAGAATGGGCAAGCAACATACCAGGAACCTTCTTCTTTTTCCGTGGCATGAATCGAGTGTTATTTATACATCCATCAAGATTGTCGTGACAGGGTTTTCAAATCGGATCTTAAAAGCAACAAAGGCATTTATTGCAACATAGTCCACGAAGTTTTCAGCTTTAGGAAACAACAGAATTCGATAAATGGTTAGAGCAAAAACATCCACAAACTTTTCCTAGTCTTCTTTTTCGCTTAGCTGGCGTAAGCGAATCTCCAAAAACCTTTGAGTAAACCCTTTCATGTGATTCAGAGTGTTGAACCTGCTCTCTAACTCTTTCATAGACTTCTTCATAATTTTGGATATGGTGAACATAGAGGTAGGTTGTTCCACATGCTGGTATGGTACCCTCTTCTCCATGGGTATGTCCAAGATCTTTGCAAACTCTTCGATAGTGGATACCAATTTGAAGTCTTGAACGGTGAAACATCTAAGAGGGGATCATAGTATTGGGCCAAGGAAGTTATTGTAGGTGTTTGAACCTCCACTCCTAGCAAACCCAACAAATTTCCATATCCATTCTTGAAAGTCACTTTCTGTACTACCCTAAGCTTTTACCTCAATTCATTGAGAATAGTCAGGTTATATTTAGCACTTCAATCCTTAATTTCTCTTCAAACTTTTAATTTTAGACTTCACGTTAAATTTCATGGCAGCGTACTCAACTATTTAGCTTTACTGATTTTTTTAAAAGAAATAGAATAAAGTAAAATGTAAGTTTTCTCTCTTTTAAAAAAAATAAAATATGCATGCAATACATCGAATATGGAAAATGTGAGATTAAAATTATCTTGTAAAAAATGTGAAATTATTATTTTTTAGTTTCCCAAATCAACCTCTTCATATTGCAGCTGATGCTTAAGCTTCCCACATATAACAATAATTCAAGAATAGCAGGTGGATCATTGAACTACAAAGATTCTCCCTTAGTGTCCTAATTAAGGTTGGACCTAACAGGTTTAATTTCTAGGCTTCTAAATGTGCTCACAGATGATGACTTGCCCTAATTTCCTATTAAAGGTCACTAGAGCTATGACTCACTCTATCACACATTCATATAATTTGGTAATGACGTATTTATGAATATGAGATAAAGCAAACAGACTTTAGCTGGAGTTCTCACAACAACCAGGAAATGAAGTACATCTCCTAGTCTTGCTACACAACCCCTTTATTTCTAAGCTTCACGCCCGGGTATAAGGCCTCACTCATGATATGAAAAAATGTGTGTGTAGCAAGAAAAATGCATACCCAACCCCCCACCTGCAAAACAACCAAAAAATTCCTAAACAAATATATATAGCATTTTGTGTACCATAGGATTCAATATTTCAATAGTAATAACAAAGCATATAAAACATACAGACATATACAATAACAATATATAAAAATAAGTATTATATATAAAATTAAACAATCCTAAAAATAATGATAAAAAAATATAAACAATCTTAAGAAAAGGACAAACATTGTTCACAAAAAAAAATCAAATAAAAAAGGGAAAGACAAATATTAGAAAATCACACACAAATTACTAATATAATTAAATTGACCTAACTTACGAAATATCCCCAGCAGAGTCGTCATCTGTCACAACCGGGATCATGGTAGGGAGATATCGATGAGAAAATAAAAAAAAGATTGTTAGATAAAAATATTATTAAATAGAGATGAAGTCGCCACCATAGTTTATTATGAAAAACATCAGAAAAATCAAAAATAAGAAAACAGTCTACAATACAAATTTAGGATTCGGGAGTCGGTTACGTGTAGGGAAGGTATTACCACCCCTGCAACGTCCGTCCTAAGACAGTATCTTTAATCAAATAAACAAAATTTGTGTGGTTTTATAAAAATGTTATTTCTTCCAAAGCAATAACAACAAAAATGCACATAAAAACATATAAAAGCAAAGAACAACAAATAAAGACAAAGAAAATATATATTTTTTTGTGTCAGGCAGGATTGACATGCTCCTACGTATTTCTATTCACAATGAAAAATCAGGGATCACGTAGTTCTAGTTTTAAATTGTTTGATAGTGTTTAGTATTTTTTAATTTTTACAAATTTTATATTTTTAAAAATGTTTTATATTTTTTAAGTTTTTAAAACTTTATATATTTTAATTTTTTATTATTTTATATTTTATAGAAACTTTTGTATTTTTTAATTTTAGAAAAATTTATATTTTATATTTTCAAAATTTAAATATTTTGTATATTTTTGAAAATAAAAATTTGTATCAGATATTGTTTGACGCGTGCAGACATTTGAATATATAAATAAAATAGTAAACTTTTCAAATTAAATTCCTGACGTGAACGGTCATTTGAAAATTTAATTAAAATATTTAAAAAATAAAGTACAAGAAAACTATATTTGTATTTAACTATTTTATTTTTCTTGTTTTTAAAATTTAAAATTTTAGTATAATAAAATTTGAATAAGATTAGAAAAATGGGATAAAATTTAGTATGGAAAATAAAAGTAAAAATAAAATGAAATAATTAATTATTATTTATTTATTTTTAAAATTTAAAATAAAATTTAGATACGGGAAGACGCGTATGGTACTCATTGTGAGATGGATGAAGAATTATGCCTAAGGTGACTAATACTTGACATTTCAATAATACATAGTGTAAGCTGACTAATACTTGACATTGATATAATTACCGATCAACATACAAAAGGTCAACAACACAAATATAGCATAATAACCATAATCTACATATTCATAAATAAAAGAAAACAACGTAGCTGTTGAAGATTCCTTTCTCAATTTGCTTCTTTTTCCTATGTATTTTGTCTCTTCAATCCTTCTTCTCCAATTGTTGTATAATTGAACTACTTGGGACTTTGAGATTTGTTATGCTTTCTTTTTCTCTGTGAATTGTGAATGTAAAATTTTTCTGTCTCTAGAATTTGTGTGTATGTATTTTCGTCTGAGTGGTGTGAGTGGTATATATGTTTGCAAAGATAAAATCTATAGTGTAATTTTAATTTGTAACCCCCTCTTCAAAATATAAATTATTCCCTTTTCGGACTATTGATTTTCTTCTGTCAGTAAATTTTTAATTAATACTCTTTGTCACGATCGAGATCACAGCGAGGAGACAGTGGTCAAATAAAAATATTATCAAAATATTATTAAATAGAGATGGAGTCTCCTTCATAGTTTATTATAGAAAACTACGGAAAATCAAAAATAAGAAAATAGTCTATGAACAAAATTTAGGATTCGATGGTCGATTACATGTGGGGAAGGTATTAGCACCCCACAACACCCTTCCCGAAACGGTACCTTTAATCAAACATGATTTTACAAAATGTTATTTTCCCCATAATAATAATAAAAATGCATTTAAAGACAAATAAAAATCAAAAAAATGTAAATAGAAAAAAAATAAACGAAGAAGCAATAAAGATACAACTAAAGCCAAATAAAATATGCAAATAAAAAAATGATGAAATTAAAGACAAAAATAAAGATGAAAAAAATAAAGATACAATTAAAGATAAATAAAATATGTAAATAAAAAAACAGAGAAAATATTTTTTTTATTTTTGGGCCCAACAAGGATTGACCTTGCCCCTACATATTTCTATTTATATTGAAAAATCAGGAATCACCTAGCATCGATTATAATTTTGTTTGTTGGGATGTTTGATATTTTTTTATTTTTGAAAATTTTATGTTTTTCATTATTTTTAGAAATATTTGATATTTTTTAATTTTTGAAAACTTTATATTTTTTAAATTTTTAATTATTTTATATTTTTATATTGTTTTATAAACTTTTGTATTTTTTATTTAGAAAATTTTATATTTTTATAAATTTTAATATTTTATATTTTTTGAAATTTAAATATTTTTTATATTTTTGAAAAGAAAAAATTTTGTATCAGATAATGTTTGAATATTTAAACAAAATAATAAAACTTTTTGTATTAAGTACCTGATACGAATCCATTTGAAAATTTAATTTGGAAAAAAAGAAACCAAAAAACACCAAAAGTATGTTTATAATTATGTTTAACTGAATTTGTTTTTATGGAAGAGAGATGAGAAAATAAAGTTTATAAAGAATTAGAATAGGAAGTGTGGGGTGTAGCTATGCAATATAGTAATGCATAGTGAATAATACCTTGCTAAAATGAAACAAAATAAAGGTAGAGACAAAACAATACTAACTTCTGAATTCTCCTTCCGGTGTGAGTGGAAGAGAGTGGGTAGTAGGAAAGATGAATAGTAAAGATGAATAAATCTCAATATTTGCTCACCCTGAAGATCTCTTTTTTTGTAATCTTTTTTTAGGCTTTCAATTGTTGTTTGCCTGTATAATTTGTTCTGTCTCTCCTGTTGTTCTAGTGTGAGTGGTATATATGATCGCAAAATAAAATAAAAAATTTGTATGTAAGTTTAATCTGTAACCTTGTCTTAAAAATATAAAATTATTCCCTTTTCAGACTATTTTTTAATACTCTTTATTAAGAAAAAATGAAGAATTAATTTTATTAATCAGATTTATTTGCAATTAAGCAGAATAATTGAATAATATTAGAAAACTCTCAAGATCCCTTTTCAAATTTCATTTTATTTAAATTTTAAATTAATTCTATAATCATATTCAACTAAATTTCAATTAAATGAATTTTCATCAATTTTTAATTAATTTGTGTACTAGGGTCATTAAATCAAACAATTTGTACATGATTTAGAATAATAGAGCAAACATGTTTGGTGAGAGATGAGTGTAGAAGAAGTGGACATAGGAAGAAAGTATATGGATTGATCCAACAGAGAATGCAAATAATAAAAACAAGTTATAACTAGCAAAACTAGGAACGCTAAAACATTTTTATTTAAAACCTTAAGGGATTGACCCTTAAATCAAATTTTATTTTTCTGTAGGCTATTTAAAATAGACCAAATGTTCTTTTAGAATTATTTAAAATAAAACCAAATTCTCTTTTTTTTTCAAATATTTATCAGAAAAATGAAACATATTTTTTATTATTATTTTTTGAACTTTTTTATTATTTTTTGTTATTATTCTTAAAAAAGTGAAAAGTAAAATAAAAATTTATTTTACTTTTTCCTTTTTTTTGAAAAAAAATAACATTTACACTTAAACTAAAAATTTTTGTTATATTTATTTTTATTTTTAAAGAAGCAAATAAAATATTTTTACTAGAATGATAAAAATATATTTTTGTATTAATGAAAACAAAAATGATACAAAAGATTATAAAATTCAAATCTAGATTTTTAGAGCATTGATTAGGAATATATGTATTTCTTTTTTTTTTTAATTATATTTGTCTGAAATTGGGTGTTAACACTCTTTATTAAGAAAAAACTGAAAAATTAATTTTATTAATCAGAATTATTTGTAATTAAGCATAATAATTCAATACTATTAAAAGGCCCTAAAACAGACTCATCAAGATCATTAGCTTTTCTTTTCAAATTTTATTTTATTCAAATTTCAAGTTAATTCCATAATCAAATTTCAATCAAAATAATTTTCATCAATTTTCAATTAATTTGTCTACCAGGATCATTAAATCAAATAATTTACCCGTAATATTCTAATGATAGAGAAGGTCATATGAGACCCAAGCCCAACCATTTGGTGAGAGATGAGTGTGGAAAAAAGTGGATATAGGAATAAAAATATGGGCCTGACCCAATAGAGAATGTAAATAAAACATGTTGTAATTAACAAAACTAGGATTACATAACAAAAACTGACCCAAATAAAAGAAAATTAGAAAATAAGTTAAACATGTTTATGACAAATTCTTCCTCCACCTCCATACTCTCTTCCTACACTTCTATAAAAAAATTTAATTTCCAAAGTACCCATGTTGAAATGACCAAAATGACCTTGAGGAGTCATCCGGTTGTCATTCAAAATGACAACCAGATGATGTGTCATCCGATTGTCATTTTATTTTGCAAATGACAACCGGATGCACTCCATCCAGTTTACATTTTGAAACAAATGTAAATCGGATGGAGGTGTCATCCAGTTTAAATTAAAAAAAAAAACAATAAACCGGATGGGGTGCCATCCGGTTGTCAAACTCCCTAATCGGCCAAAGTCACCATTTGCCGTCAACAACCACCTAATCAACAAATTAACTACTCTAATCAACAATATCACTCACAAATTGCTAATAAACATCAACAATTGCTTACCTTGGATTTGTTTGAAGCTTTAATTTAAGATTTGGACAGCGGTGGATGACAGATAAGAGTTGTGGAGGTGAAAGGGTAGAGGACAATACTGACTTTTCCAATTTAAAGTAAAGGTATATACATAATTTCATATTCACTATGAAGGTGGGGGAAGAGAATACGGGGGTGGAGGAAACATTTTTATTTAAGTCTTAATGGGTTGGGTACTAAATCAAAATTTATTTTCTGTAGGCTATTTAAAATGGATTCAAATTTCTTTCCTTTAAAATATTTAAAAGAAGATCAAACTCTCCTTTTTTTTTATCTTTTTTAAATATTTATCAAAATTTCGTAAAAAATAAAACATATTTTTATTATTATTTTTTTCTAAATCATATTATCTATTATTTTTATTATTATTATTATTATTATTATTATTATTCTAAAAAATGAATAAAAAATTTTATTTTATCTTTTGTTTCTTTTCTTGAAAAATAAAAGAAAAATAATAACATTTAGACTTAAACTAAGCAAATAAAATATTTTTACTATACTGATAAAAAAGATAAAAATCTAAACCATATTTTTTTGTATTTTTTCCCTCTAAAATGAAAGCAAAAATTAAATAAAAGATTATAAAATTTAAACATTGATTAGAAATATATTTTATTTATTATTATTATTATTCATCTGAACGAAATTAGATGATTAGCGTATGTAGTTTAAAATATACACTCATTTTACTCTAACTATGTATGTGACTGATCAATCAAGTAAACCAATAATAAAAGAAAATATATCTTGGGCTATTGATTTGTAAGCTAGCAAGCAATTGGGGTTTGAGAATGTTGGTGTCAAAAATTTACGAGAACACCGTGAAACAAAGATATTGATTCAATCGGAGGTCAATTGAAAGACAATTTGGAAAGGAAACACACTATGATCTTAGACTTTTTTTTTTCTCTTACATTGCATTTTTTCTCTTCCTCTTCCTCTGCCTTAATTCACATTTTGTTTTTAGGAGCAAAAACGGGACTTAAAAAACCATACTTCTCCTTCATATTAGTCAGGAAGAACTGAATACACCATTAGGCCACTCCTTATTAGCTGGAGGTATAAGAGGTGATTTGGATAAAATTTCTGAAAATTATATTATCTTGCACGCACCTCTTTTCGGGATACTTTGACTTTTGCTTTATTTTTATTTTTTTAAATTGGTATAAGTTGAAAATTTGATTTTACTAAAAGTGGTAAAAATTATGCTTATTATCCTAAACATCATTGTTAATTATCTAGAACCTTGTGAAATATGAATTAATTCCCCATAATGTAAATTTTACATAGTCTAATGTAATGCAATAGAAGATAAAGACGATAATTAGATTATAATATGTTTGGTTATTTAAATTCGTTGCTACTTCTATTAAATCCTACAATTTTCAAATGATAAGTATCACAAATATTAAGACATCGTTAGGATCAATCACCCATGTTTGAGGTATTGTCCGCTTTAGAGTTTGATTGATCGGTCACGGTGTTTTATTTTTAAAAGACGTTTTGGAGAATTAAAGAAAGAAAGTGTATATAAACTGATCTTAACTTCGACTCCTAAGCAATGTAAGACTATTGAGTATACCAAAACAATTACAAAATAACTAATTTATTAAATTTAATTTATAATTATTTTATATCAAAAAAAGTAAGTGAACATGATTAATAAAACAAAATAACTAATTTATTAAATTCAATTTATAATTATTTTATATCATGAAAAAAAGTAAGTGAACGTGATTAATAAAACTGAACTCTGCTAAATTTTTATAAAAATAATAAGAACAATTTGTTAAAAATGTCAAAACTCTCCTCTTCTTTAGAAATCAAATAAATGACCATTTATTAATACTTGTTTTCCTCACTCCATCCAAGCAAATTTTCATCACAAATCGAATTCTAAAATCAACCTTAAATTAATCGACTAAAAAAAGCTTAACCTTTACTACATTTCCATCTTACTAAGACTGACTAACTCTAATAAATTAAAACTGTTTATCCTTAAAGATTTAAGTGACATTCAAATTAATTATTCTCTATATGTGATACTATTACAATACATCTTAAACAAACACTTAAAAATTACTTTTTATGTACAAAATTTATTACCATTATAATTAATTACTACACTTTATCTTATTACCATAACAATCTAAAGAGAACTATGATTCACCTAATAGAAAGATTAAAATGGGTAGAAAATTCCAGTTTTAACACCTTTTAGGATTGTGAAACAACCGTGACTGACAATTACAGTTATCTAATCTTTTACAATGGCACAGGTAACAAAGTTTGTCCATTTTTGTTGTCTTTGTTGGAATAATTGGGGTGTAAGAAAAATGACAAAAAAACTCTGACTTTTTCTTCACCCTTCCCCTGAAATTACCTAACCTCAAACTTTGTTCTTACTTCACATGAAATTTAGCAGCAAAACTAGTGCATATTCAACAGGTGTCATGGCTTCCCCCTCAATCATGGTGATTGAATATTCCTTCTAGGGAAAGAAACTACAGTGAAAAGCTTCCAAAGCAAAAAGTTTGGTTAGGGTCACTGTAATGTGATGAAGAGATTGATTTCTTCAATGGGCCTAAATATTTGTACTTCAATGAAATCAATGGGCCTAACAAATAATGCAAACCAAGAAAAAAATGCATGGAAATTAATGTAAAAATTAAACAATATTATTCATTTAATCATTGTATTAAAATACTTACAAATGGACTTTTTCAAAAGAATTTTTCAAAGACTGATGATTTATCTTTTATGGAAAATCAAGTAACACTGTTAACCCAGTCAACAATTACATACAATTTTTTGCTATTTTTGGAAAAAGTCAGCAGCTCCTAAATATTATACTTATACACTCTAAACCCTTTTCTGGTTATAACTTGGTAAATTTCTTACACGTTTGACCACTATTTTTTCTTAATTTAATGTAACATAATTTCTCTTTTTCTATTTAGTGTAGTTGTTAAGATTTGTTCAGGAATCTGAAAGCATGAGGTAAGGATTTTCCTAATTTCTTTTATTCGTTTTTGGCGGCAGTGTTTTGTTTAAAAAGTACAAGATTTTGTTGGCATATAGCTTCAGTTATAAAATAAAACATAGCCCTGTATGACCAAGTTATCCTATTTTTAATTATGTAAAAAAATGTTATTGTACACCTAAGTTTAATTCACTGGGATTGAATTCCTGTAGCTAAAATATTTTAGTTTTTTTATAACTATTGTTTAGAAAATAAATAATATATATGCTAGTATTTTTAAAACTTAATTGCAATTTTGATACTTATATTTTATAAAATATGTAATTTTGATAAATAATTTTTTTACAACTTTAATATCTCAATTTAATTGGCCGTAATTTTGGCTTCTAAACTATTTTTACGCAATTCTATTGTTTTTCTTATTCATACTTTTGTTCAATTTTCAGTTCAATTATTCATATTTTTCTATTATTTCGGATGTAACGTGCAAAATTGGGAAACGTATGGTACTGTGAAGTAAGAGAGGGAGAAATTTGTTGTTTAATATAATTTGGTAATAATTTAATATATTTTTAAAACTGAAAAATTAAATAAAATTATGGATGATTAGAAATTAAAGGACTAAAATTACGTAAAAAAAAAATTGAAGACTAAAATCATGGATAGTTTAAAAAAGTTACATTATTATTTGCTTTTTGTAACGACCACATTTAACAAATTACAGCATACATTTGAATATTGAAATCTGTTCATATTATTATCATTGAATTATGAGATTGTATGAACATATATTGACTTTAACTAATATAATGATTAATCAAAAGCTAAGGCTCTCAAAATTTCTCCTAAATTGATTCTATAGAAAATTATCGAGCTTTCCTAAACATTAAATTCTTTGATTTCTTTCTTTGTCTTAGACTCACATTATCATTTGTTCGAAATGGCAAGAAAGCAAAAGAAGCCCCACACATTTCACAGTGAAATGAAACTTGCTTAGGGTTTCAGTCAAAACTAGAGTTATTTCCTGTGGGCAGGCTCAGGCATTGTTCGTACACCCCCCACATGATTTAGAACTCTCTTGATGCTGCCACGTGTGATGATGCCAGCACAACCTACATCAAAAGTAAAATCCAAACTTGGCATAGCATGTTTCATGAAACCAGCTTTGTAACATTGTTACACATAGCCCAAACACATGACTGCTACGAACTGTGACACTGCCACGTACCCTCTTTTGCATGGTTACACCAAATGCTATGCAGCCACGCCCATTCTCACCACCTATATCTATCACCTTCTTTCTCTCTCTCTCTCTCTCACCAACACCTCAACCACCCTATATAACTCACCCTTATTCCTCTCTAACAATATCCATTCTCCACACACAACCTTTTGTATTATTCTTGCTTCACTCTTCCCTTCACTACACCAACACCAACCATGACCACCATTTGTTCAGAACACAAGTTCCAACTTCAACCCTCTCACCAACTTCTCGCCCTCAAAAAATCCCTCAGGGACATTGACATCCCCCCAAGGAAGCTCCTCAGCCGCCGCGCTGCCGCCGCCGCCGCCGACATTTTTCCCGACGAGACCCTCCTCCACAAATACCTCCCCCACATGGACTCCGACGACTCTGATGACCTCGGAGACCCTTATGCCTCCGACGAATTCCGCATGTACGAGTTCAAGGTTCGCCGCTGCACTCGCAGCCGCAGCCATGACTGGACCGACTGCCCTTTTGCTCACCCCGGCGAGAAGGCTCGCCGCCGTGACCCTCGCCGGTTTCATTACTCCGGGACGGTGTGCCCGGAGTACCGCCGCGGGCAGTGTAGCAGCGGCGATGCATGTGAGTTCTCTCACGGGGTTTTTGAGTGCTGGTTGCACCCTTCTCGGTATAGAACTGAGGCTTGCAAGGATGGGAAAAATTGCAAGCGAAAGGTTTGCTTTTTCGCTCACACCCCTCGAGAACTCAGGGTTTTGCCACCCCAAGAGAGTAACAACAAGAAGAAAAAGTGCACCAATATGAGTCCTCATAATAATAATAGTAACCATTGCTGTTTGTTTTGTCATTGTTCATCCACTTGCTCACCAACTTCTACCCTCTTTGGCATGTCTCATTTTTCTCCTCCTTTATCACCCTCTTCCTCTTCCTCTTCCCCTTCTAGGTTTGAGCCTAGCCACCGTCATGGTGTTGTGAGCTACAAGGATGTGTTCTCTGAGCTTATGTGCTCCATGGAGGGTTTGAATTTTGGTGAGGCTTCATCTGTGTCTGCTTCCAAGCCTCACAGTCTGTCTTGGCTTGATGTCTCTGAGGATCATAACCAGTTCAATGTTCATTCACCAAGCATAGCTACTTGTGGAAGCTTTTCCAGTAATGGGAGTAGGAGATTTGTGAGGGAAGAAAGTGGAAGCTTTTCCATTAATGGGAATGGAAGATTTTTGAGGGAAGAAAGTGGGGCTGTTGTTGATGATGTCATTGCCCCAGATCTGGCGTGGGTTAATGACTTGCTGATGTAGGTTATTATTCTTCATACGTGTTCTTGAAGATGATGCCGAAAAGATGCATGGTGGGATTTGTGACGAGGATTTACCAAGTGTAAATACATGTCGGAGCAAGCAACATATCCTTGGCTTCTATTGTTATTATTATTGTTAATTATTGTTTTCGAGTACTACTTTCATTGCTTTCTGAATTTTGTTTAAGGTTGTCAAATTAATTCTGTAATTTTTGTGTCTATTCTGATTAGATTTGATCTTTTGTCCGTGGATTATGTGGAAAGGAAGGGAAACTGATTCATGCAATGCAATGTTGAACTTTTCTTTTCTGTTTTGGATTTTTCGTTGGCTTGATTAATTATTGTCTCACCAGTGTAATAATTACGTGCCTCGATCTCAAACTCTGCCACGGAATCATCATTGAGATTTTTCTTTGTTCTGTTATGTTGTGTTGGCCATTGGTGCCAAAGCAAATTCAGCAGATGCTTACACATGTCAAGCATGCAAGGTTTATCGTGACGAATTTAAAATTATATATTCGCTGCAAATTTATTGTATGCGGTGCTGTATTTATTGGCTTGATTCTGGGGTCAATAGAAAATTCTTCATCAAGATAAAGATTTTTTAGTGAATCACGAGGAGGCACCCGAATTCATGTTAAGGGAAAACAATATTGATAAAAAAAAGTGTGTGCACTTTTTCTCTCTCCTTACATTTTTACTTTATATTTTTTTATCTGCAAAATTCTTCTTTGTCCTTCACTTGGTGCTTATTTTACATGTCTTTTTCTCTTTTTCTGTAATTTTTTCATTCAAAATACACCTCTTATTACGTAGAAAGTGTAACTGACTGATAATTTAGCTTTAGCTTAGTGTAACTGACTGAAAATTTAGCTTAGAATTTAAACTAAAATTTAATAAAAGTTTCTCTTTGAAAAAATAGCTTATATATCTTATTTCGAGTTCACTTTTTATATTTTAAAAGAAAAATATCAAAATGGAGAGACAAGAAGAAGGGTTGTCAATTCATATGCAATTCAAATCTTGTTTAAAAACGAATTTTCTCGTTATATATTTCCTTTAATTTTTAAATTTCTGTATTTTTATAGTGGTTTTAGTTTTTATAATTTTATTTTGTCTAGACTTCAGTTATGTAGTGTATGTGTGTGAAGGTTATCATCAATTATTTTACACAGTTCGATGAACATTTAATCAGAACTCGTTTGTTCTGTATAGAGTTTTTGGTTTAATGGGTAGTGAGAAATAATTTCTCACCATTCTATTATTCTGAGCAATAGTAAACAGTGGATACTTGTCGTCTTCGTAAACATCATCTAATAAAATTGGAGCCATACTTGCATATGACGATGAAAACAATAGAGTAATTCTAATGGAATACGTAAGTATTTTTGTTGCAAAATTCCTTTGTTTTCTTTCAGTGTTGTGCGTTCTGAGTTGGAGATCTTCATTGTTGTGATAATGTGAAGAGAGAACTTTGCGTGAGACCTTATCATAGGTTTCCATAGATGGTTTTATTTGTTCTATTTTAGGTTACATTATCTAATTAATTGGGTTTTACTCATTGTTCAAATCCAGCATAATCTTTTTTTCTTTTCATGCAGCATCCGAACCAGTCTTTTATTAATAGCAATTCATAAGTCATTTTCACTAACATTAAGTTTATACTATTTTTAAATGATTGAACGAGAAAACCACACAACCCATCACACTTACCTAAATACTTTAATTTTTCCAAATTTTAAGAAAGTGTAAGAAAATGAGTACATACATTTTGTACTAGCATTTAAAGATTTTTTTTTTTCTTATAAATGTTTGCCTTGCTTCCTAAGTTTTATGTCACAAGAAAAAAAATAGTTTACTTTTTATGATAGTGGCGTCTAGGTGTTCATGATAATAGGTTCAATTTATCCATTATTCGTTTTCAAGTTGTATTCAAAGAAAGTTCAAGATGTATCCAAGTGATAAGTTATGTTCATGAGATATGTTGGTAACTTTTCATTAACTAATTATATAACCAAATTAAAGTATAAAGAAGTGATCTTCCCTTTTCAAACACAACATAAAAAGTTGATTGGATCATATCTAAACCTAAATCCTAATAGTTGGGTTTTAACCACTTTAATTTCATTAAATTGCGATAAGATTATAGTTAAGAAGTATTTTGAATTGGCAAGAGAAATATACATAAAAAAGAAAGTTGATGTTGAGAAAAATCCATTGGGGAAGTGGGTATGAATTGAAATGAATATCCAATTTCACAAGTACTTATAAATGAGTTTAGATCCAAAAGGGGAGGGGCAATTAACATAGATTGGTGTTGTGTGGTTCTTCTCATTACTTCTTAAAGAACAACACTAAATGATGGAGCAAAGTGGCTTTAATAGGGTGAGATTTGTTTCCTAGGAGGTAAACTTATCTGAAAGACAGATGAGGGGGTGAAAGGAGTGACCCATAAGGATGTGTATGGAATAAGTGATTTTGGTGGGGTTTTGGGGTTTGGTGAGGCACTGGGTTAGGTATAGTGATTGCCATAAACTCACACACACCTAATGGTGTGGGATGGGGGAGCACCCCATGCTAAAATGACCCCTTTTGGAGTTTGAGGTCCCCTCTATGCCCTTAACTTTGTGTCACAATTTGATGTTCCTTTGTAGAAGAAAATTGAAGAGCAGCTTTTGTGGGACAATCACCCCATACTCTTGTTATGGTGTTGTAACCCTAGGAAAAGACTAGTACTGACACCTGTGAAATGGATACATTTCTTTTGTCATATATATTCAAGATTTTCAATTGTGAATATTTCAACAACTAAATAAGATATAAAATTAGTTTTATAGAAAAATTGTAAATTAACTTAAAATATATATATATGAAAAAAATTAGAAGAGATTCTCAATGTTCATGCACTTCGGAACATTTCAATGAATGGTAGAGTTTGAATTGAATTTGTAGTTAAGATCTGGCTAGGGTTTCATGGGAACATTATTATATTGGCTGAAGAATGAGTTGTCCCCTTCCTTGTATGGCATTCAAATGGTCACCAAATTTGTATGTCTCCACCATTGCACCTTCCACAACCTACAAAAGAATAAAGCTGCTGCAGCATGAATTTTACAAGTCCTTATCTTTTATTTAATAGCCTTGCCATCACCCTAGAGCTTTTTTCTTGTTCTGTCAAGACCATAAACTTAGTTATTTGCAATGTTTATATTGAGATTAGACATTTACCAAGTTCAATCTGTACGTGAGCAGGGTGCTAATTAACATGCTAATGTGCTAAAGATATATATCAAATTTTTCTTAGGTTAGACCTATATGCTTGATTATAAGAAAACCCCTTTTACCCAAACAAGTCAAAAAGCTTGAATAACTAACAAGAAAGTAATAGCATCTTGCTTACTCTCGTGCATGGTGTTTCACTGAATCTTCTATTGTGTTCTGTATAAGGTATGGTCCATTGTTGGTACATACCATACAATTAGATTTGTTATATAAATAATTCATGGTTGTGATTTCGTTTGGCAATATATTTAACAAGTAATTGTGTTTGAAATTGTTGAAATTCTGCCGTTAAAAAAATAATTGTTGAAATTGTATGGTAACGTTAAACATTTGTTTCGAATTACCTGACTCAGATTTCACTAGAGTGTACCATTTCAATAAGAAAAAGTTTCCCTGAAATCAAGGTTTTAGGTTTTGAATTACCTTGTACAAAAATGTGAAAGAGGTGAAGTTTGAGATTGTTGGAGGGTAGAGAAAGCAATAAGCATTTGTGAAGATGATATCCATTGGTTCATATGCAACTATTTTAAAGAAAGTTATTTTTTGCAACTTGTGATTTCTTTGCGCACCTCTACATGTGTTTAAAATGTCTAAAATGTTCATGCCTTAGATTTCAAGATTGTAAAATTCAAAAACATGGTATGGATTACAATTTGAAATCCAAATTCATAAATATATTTATTTTGAATGCATAAATATATTTTGAATTGTATATTTTAAAATACCTTTTAGATTCCAAATGTATTATAAATTATATAATCTAGAATATACTTTTTGAATTTCAAGATTTGCTTAATCTAGAAGTGTATTTTGAATTATATAATATAGATTGTATTTTTGCTTAATCTAGAAGTGTATTTTGAATTATATAATATAGATTGTATTTTTGCTTAATCTAGAAGTGTATTTTGAATTATATAATATAGATTGTATTTTTTGATCATGTAATCCATAAATGTATTTCGGATTTTACAATTCATAATATATTTTTTGATTATGCAATCTAGAAACATATTTTGAATTTACAATCTAGAAAGTATTTTTTAATTATATAATCTTGAAATATATTTTATATTGTATGATCTAGAAACATAGTCTAAATTGTGTAATCCAAAATATATTTTAGATTTTGTAATCTGAAATATATTTTTAGATATGAAAATGTATTCTAGATTTTGTGAGTCAAAATACACTTTTAAGTTTTACATTGTGTAACCTGGAAATGTATTCTCGATTATATAATTCATAATTCATTTTCAGACTTTTGAACTACATAATCAATAAATACATTCTGGATAGTATAATTAAAAATGCATTCCAAATTATACAATGTAGAATATATTTCAAAATTATATTAGTCCAGCATTATATCTTAGATTACGTAATCTATAATATATTTTTAGATTACATAATCTATAATATATTTTTAGATTACATAATCTATAATATATTTTTAGATTACATAATCTAAAAACATATTCTGTATTGTACAATCTGGAATATATTTTTTAGACTACATAATACACTACAAAAAAAAGTCAAATTATCTACGAAAAATTACATACGGATGAAAATCCGTATGTAAAATTTATATTATATACGGAATTTTATCTACGGATTTATATTCGTATGTAAAATCAGCATTACATATGGAATTATCTACGGATTCAAATCCCTATATAAAATCAACATTACATACAGATTTTTATATACGGATTTGCATCCAAGATATTACATACGGATTTAATCTGTATGTAAATTCATATGCAAACTAATCTATATTAAAACTCAACATTACATACGAAATTACATATGGATTTTTTTTCTAAGGTATTACATACGGATTTAATCCGTATGTAAATTCATATATAATATAATCCATATTAAAAATCAACATTGTATGAAGTTACATACGAATTTCTATCCAGACTTATTACATAAAAATTAAATTTCGTATAAAAGTTCATATATAAATATTTATATTATTATTTTTAATATATTATTATTATAATAGTATTATTAATATTATTATTATTAACATTATTATTATAAATATTATTATTATTATTAACATTAATAATATTATTATTAATATTATTGATATTATTATTAATATTTTTATTAATACTATTATTATTATTATTAATATAATAATATTATTGTTGTCATAAATATTAATCATATTAATTATTATTATT
>Ga0209489_102844_pt1 | contig 34573 bp, 14 predicted proteins | sample SiratrowhiteBW_FD_187527 | JGI IMG/M metagenome (GOLD analysis project Ga0209489, IMG submission 187527) | Root nodule microbial communities of legume samples collected from California, USA - Siratro white BW (SPAdes) (version 2) | ecosystem: Host-associated > Plants > Roots > Nodule | place...
TTTTTTTTTTTTTTTTTTTTTTCAGTTTACTACAATTTGAAGATTTGATTTAGGCTCTTTCAATATCGACTTGAAAAACTTTTTTTTATTAATTTATTACCAATATTCAAATCAATTAAATTAATTTTTATCGCACGTTTTGTGTCTTTTTTTATAAGCAATCAGCATGTTTATGTTTAAACTGACTTATTTTATTTTTAAATATATATAATCAAAATGCTTTTAGCTAAATTTCTTTTTGTTTGTGGCATTAACTAAATTTATTAATGTGAAAACAATCAATTCAGCCTTTTTAATTTTATTTCCTGAAACAATAGTATTTTGGGTGAAAAAATGTTATATTTTATTTTGGATACATTATTCTCTCAGTTGAAAATGTAGATTTTACTAAGTTTAATTCTTTGTGAATTGCATTTAATCCCAAACCAGTGAAAACACCACAATTTTCAATAAACAAGTTTCTAAACATCCAAGAATTCAAAAATTATAAAATTACAATTTTACAATGAAATATATGAGTTTGGTGATTTAATATTTTGAAGAAGTTAATATTGTAAAGTGAAGAAATTACAATGAAATGTAATCTATTTTTTTTTATGATATTCTCTTATTAAGATAAAACTTAAATCTATGACTCATTATACTACTATTTTAATGTAATGTTTTCTTATAAAATCTAATATAAGTCTTTGGCTTGCGGATATAGTTATTGGTGATTTCAATGTTTAACAATCATTGGTTGTTGTTTTAATGATATTTTTTTGTTTTTTTAAGACCGAAAAACTCCATCCAAAAGAGTCTCTAACACCAAAGTATATATATATTATAATTTTTCATGTCATTGTTATATTAATCAGAAATTATTTTTGACATGACTTTCTAAAAAGATTATTATAATAAATCAATTATTATTATTATTATTATTTATAACTAAATAATAATATAAAAAAAACTCTGTGCTGTGAGTGCATACTGAACACGAAGCTGTGCACGCAGGGCATCATTAGATCATGAGAACAAAATAAACTTCAACAGTGACCAATGCCGTAGCGGTAAGAGACGATTCGTTCTGCAAAATCGGTGCCAACTGTCAATTAGGGTGCTTACCTTACCACACGTGGCAGTTTTCCTCAGCTTTCAGATTTGCAAGAAAGTCACACACTCACTACCGCTAGTCATCGAATCAACAATGAGTAATTGGTCGCACCTATGCATTTTATCAAACACTTGGTGTTCAGCGTTTTCCCATGCTTTCCACTGAACTTGTTTACCATACTTATCGATGACGAGGAATGCCTTCGCTGCTCTCTACCGACACCGCGCTCTTATTCTTAAGTCCGCAAGTACTTTTCCTCTGATTATTACTACTCTCTGAAAACTATCCGATTTCTACTCAGCTGTTTTATATTCAATAGAATTGTTGCTATTATTGTAGTGAGAGTTTTTTTTTTTTTCTTTTTGTTTTGTTGCAGATTTATATCACGACAGTTTCACTGAAACAATCTTACGCAAATGCCTGCAGTTGGATTGCCCTTCCTCGTCTTGCTTACTGCACAGAAATTCGTGAGTTTCTTTTTTCTCCAGTTCACAACTATTAACTGAAATCGGGTTGTGGTCAGTTTCATGTTTTATGACATTCGGATTTTTGGTTTGTCGTGGATGCTGCTGCAGATATTCAACTGGTTTCACCAGCGTTCATGGCGAAACGCCCTCAGCTGACTACGCGAGGATGAGGAGGGAATCACTTGAAAATGAATTTGGACATGCTCTTGGAACTTATAGCTCTAAGAGTTTCAATGCTATCTACCGGTTTGGCCCCTTTTTGCCTCTGTACAGGGCAGCAATTATTTCATTTCATGTGTTAAGGCTAGCGATGTGGCAATTATTCGTTCAGGACATGAAAAAACGTGCTGTTAAGGTAAACATAATGTTTTCTCAATATTCTTTGGAAGATACACTAGGGAACGAACACACATTACTTTTGGTTTGTGGTAACAGGCTTGATCCCCTCAATTTATTATGTATATGAACCGTTACCAACCTCTTTAAGAAAAGAATTCAGTAAATTGCCTGATATCAGAGAGGATTAAAACAATTTAACTGGTTGAACAAAAATTGAAGGAAGCTTCTTTATTGGCAACCTTTTAGAAGTTGGGGAAACAAAAAGAGAGTAAAATGGAGCCTTAAGAACAAAATAGACATAGAGACTATACTGCAACCACTTCTTTTGTCACTCAACTCCACTTACTAGAAGTTCTGGCTATGCTTATCAATTAGTTATTGTTAATGTCCGAACCATAAAGGTATTTTATCATGGAGCATTGGGTGATTTCCTTTATTGTGAGATAACTGGTTTTCGGATGATATAGTTCTATATCATCCTACTCCGAGAGAGAAAAGTGTAAATAAATATGAAGTTAAAGATGTGGGGATGATTTTTGGAATCTTAATTTTTATTTAAGTAGAAGTCGGGTGGAGCTTATTGAAAATCATTGGAATGTAAGTTTAGCTGGAGGCGAGTTCATCCTATCTTAGAGTTGAAACTTGGAGAACTTGCCATACCTTACCACAAGTTAAAATCTTAGAGGTGAAACTTGAACACCACGCCTTACCACAAGTTGTTCAAGTTAAAATCAAACAGGTTCATCATACAAAATGGTGAAATACATAATGATGTTGATCTTGATAGTTGGATTTCAAGTGGGCTGGACGAGATGCAGAAGTGCATTAGGTATTATACGTGACAAAAGGTATTGCTAAGGGAAAATTTATCACACAATGATAAGACTTCTGGTGAAGTGTGGGTTGAGTGTTTGTCAAGGAAAAAGATAACAAGAGAATGAACTCAGTGTATGGAAAAAGGAGAATGCCTTGTTGTAGTGAGAAAATGGTAAAAAAGACAGGATCGGGAGGAATGAGAAAGTGGTAGTCTCACCTAAAGTGCTTTGGATATTTGTGGAGAAGATATGTAGAAACCCCAGTAAAGGGATTGGATTAGATGGAGGGTACCCGTGTATGTTTAAGATTGATGAAAACCAAGAAAAACTGTCGGAGAAACCATGAAAAAGGATTTAGAGATAAAATGTGAACCGTATATTTAAGCATTACAGAAATTTAAAACCACTGATATTTCTTAAACTAACAATTCTTCCAGCAGTGGAGAATGTGGATTCATTTTTTTAATACTTATGGAGAATTGGCTTAAATGAACAGTGATATACATTTTTCTTTGCAGTTTCGTGAAACTCTAATACGCTTGGGTCCTTTCTATATCAAGGCAAGTTTTTCTCACAGGTTATATCCTTTGGTTTCTGCATTCATTAGCTGTTCATTCTTGCGTTACTCTTGCTATATGCATGACCTATGCTGAGGTTAATTTAAGATATGCACTTTAGTATCAATTTCTCTCTCTCTTACAAACTTCTGCTCTTACTCTAAAATAAACACGTATCTGGATTCTGTTATGAAATAAATTGACCTTTTCAACTGTTTATGATCCTGGATCAATATCTATTTTTTGCATTATTTGTTTTAATTTGAGATATTTATTTTTCTTTTATCCACTTTTGCCTTTACCACAGAAATGCAATAGTCAAGTGTCCAATTCTTATGATTACTCTAGATAACTAGTATCTTACGTTATTATATTTATTCTTTTGAGTGTCATATTTTCGTGGTAAAAGCACTTGAATATAGCTAAGAAGCTTTTCTTTTTGTTTTCCTTCTTTCTCGCATTGTCATTATGATGTATATATATTGAATGCAACACTAATTAATATTTAACATGTATTAAATGTATCACCTGTGCAGTTCTTATGTTTGACTTAATCCATTTATAATTCCAGCTTGGGCAGGCATTGAGCACTCGGCCTGACATATTACCAACAATATATTGCCAAGAACTTGCCAAGTTACAGGTACAATGACATCTTCCATTGTACTTCAAGCATGTAATCAAATACTGCAGGTGCATCTATTGACTAAGGCTAAGCTCTTGTCTTCTGTAACTTGTATTTTCATAAAGCCTTATAATTTTGCTATTCATACTATAGGATCAAATACCTCCGTTTCCAAATGATGTTGCAATCAAATCTATTGAGAAACAGTTTGGTGTTCCTATTCATGAAATTTTTAAAGACATCAGCCCGTCACCTATTGCAGCAGCATCCTTGGGGCAAGTATATAAAGGTTAGTTAACAACAAAAGTTAGCTTAAAATTTATTCTATTTTTGGATATTTTATATTTGCTCGGCTTCTTGTTCTTAAATTTGATATTTTAGAATAATATTTACATGTTTGAGGAAGATTGAAGTGTTTACTTTTGTTGCTTCAAGTGTTGCAGCTCACCTGCAGTCTGGGGAGCTGGTTGCTGTAAAGGTACAGAGGCCTGGTATGTCACTTTCATTGACTCTTGATGCTTTGCTGTTCCATATGATTGGGGGCCAATTAAAACGGTTTGCCAAGGCTCGGAGAGATCTTCTAGTGGCAGTAAATGAAATGGTGAGTTCCTTTATAACAGAGCACAAAGATCTCATTTGCTTTGTATGACCTATTTTTTAACCTGGAATTTTAAGAAATATAATATTTTACTTCTGTGTATGATGGCCACTTTAGGAGCTGACTATTATGTGTTATTTTTAGTTTACATTGCAATTGCTTTAAGTGTTAGTCATTGTAGATTAATGCAACAGGTCAGGCACATGTTTGATGAAATTGATTATGTCCTAGAGGGAAAAAATGCTGAGCGCTTTGCTTCTCTCTACTGTTGGTCTGCTAGTAAGTTAAACATCTGCACCAAAAATACTATTTTCTTTGATATAATTTTGGCGTCTCCCTAAATCAACCATGTTTTTAAATCTCAAATTCTAATTTTATATTATGCTCAATACTTTAATGTGTTATGATGTTAAGGGAGAGAAAATGAGAAACATATGTTGATAATTACACATAAGAATCTGTTTTTACTCTACAGTTCCTCAAATGAGAGGCCAGTGTGCAATATATATTAGGTTATGAACATTTCTGTTCTTAGCTTGATTAAATAATGCCTAGACTTTTAGCATGCAGTTTAGATTGGTGACTATTCTTAGAATGAGTTTTGGACTTAATCTCAAAAAACAAGCTTATGAGGTGAGAATAGACTCCCACCACTTATGTACTCTTTGAAGGCTCTATTTTAATATGATTAGTGACTTTTTCAATTGGAATTAGAATAGAATTTGATATCATCTTAGAATTTGGGTTTGTACCCATTTCAACTTAACAAAATCAGCTTCTACGCCTTAGCTAACGGCATCACCTTCTTTGAAGGATACCCTGTTTTCTTGAAGATATCTCTCACCACGCAAGCTGATTTTATGGAGTCTATTAGACTCATACAAATACAAGATTGTACCAGAGTCTCCCAAATCCATTAGAAAAGGTTGTCTATTATATTATACCAAGCTTCGATAGTGTCTTGGAAAAAAACCCGAGTCCCATATTGATTGAAGTAGAGATAGAGCCTAAAAACAATATACAAGTGGGGGACAACTTTCACTTAACAAGCAAGTATTGTAGGGTTGAATTAGGTCTATACCCAAATTATAAGCTTATTTTCAGGAGGTGGTAATGAGCAGAGCAACAAATTTGCAGGTGGGGTCAAACACAAAAGAACAAAAGCTGTCAAAGCTCCGAAAATATATTGGGACTACACGTGCTCCACTGTGCTGACTATGGAGTGGATAGATGGAATTAAGCTTACAGATGAAACAGGCTTGATTGAAGCTTCTTTGAACAGAAGGGAGCTCATTGACCAGGTATGAAGTACTCCAGTTTTATTAGTCACATGTATATGATACATTTATTATGCCATTGTGTCTGTCTATATGCATTTCTTTTTACTTTATGCTTACAGGTTTTTGTATTAGAATTGAATGCTCAGTTTTAATATCTTTTGGCTTCATATTAAGCGCATGATTATTGTAGATGCTAAGCACTGTCAATTGATACCCCCTTGCCTCATCTTTATTACTTTGTAGGGATTATACTGCTCTTTGAGGCAAATGCTTGAGGTTGGTTATTTCCATGCTGATCCTCATCCAGGAAACCTTGTTGCGATAACTGATGGATCACTGGCATATTTCGACTTTGGAATGATGGGGGATATTCCTAGGCATTATCGAATTGGACTTATTCAAATGGTGAGAAATAGTATTACTCATTGTAATGGATGTAACTTATTGACTAGTTATAATCTCCACTACATTTTGCGACGTCTTTACTGCAAAAATATGTTTGAGAAGTTCAAATTAACTTAAAAGATGTTAAACTGATAGAAACTAAATTCTGGATAATATTCAGCATAAGGACCAAGACACAGCTCATTACACCAAATAGAAGATATTCTGACAAACCAGAAATATGATATAGCCAAAACAGAGAAAACTAGAGAAGGCTGGAAGAAGAAGATGAACACTACATGATAGTGCTCACTCTTTCCCTGTCCAAGACTACCTTCACTACCTCAATTCTCAGATACCGCCTCATGTTCCAGACCCTTCCACTTGGAAGCTGTGCAGTCTGTTGAGCATTTCCCTCTCCCATTTGATTCCTTCACTTCCTTTCATCAAATTTCCAATCTTGTGCCTTTTTATTTTCCTCTTCTCATACACCACCCAGCTTTTGCTTCTGTTGGGCCCATTTTTCTGATGTTCCCTTTATATCTTTTTATCTGCACTGTTCAATGGCCTATTGATGACATAATTGGCATTTGAATAATAGTATTTTTTTTTTTCTCTTCATAAGATTTATTATACTTATATTCTAGGGTTACATCTAATAGCTTGCTTTATGGGAACTTCTTGAATGGTCATCCTATTTGTGGTGATGCTGGAGAAGAATCAAAAGGACGTGTTAGGTTTTGATTGCTTTTATTTGCAAACCACTTGCTCATGATCTCTCATGAGGTCTGACCTAACTCCAGAGTCTTGCTTTTCTTAATCTGAGGTACTCAAATGGTTATTACATAATTTACAAGAAAAATTATTGCATATTTCTGGGAACTTCTTTTATGATGCTAATATACATGTTATCCTATCGTGTAAGGTTTCCTTTCATTTATTGGATCAATTAATCTTAAATATCTCTCTTGGATGAAATGTTCCTAGACATGCATTATCTATATACTTTCTTTTTTTTTTCTTTTGAAGTTTCTCCTCTCCATTACACTACACTTTCCTGAGGATTGGAGATACATAATTTCTTTTGTTGCTGTGTCTAGTACTAAGCTTTTCTCTCTTTCAGATTGTGCACTTTGTTAATCGTGACTCTCTAAGCTTGGCAAATGACTTCCTTTCTTTGGGATTTATTCCTGAAGGGGTTGATATACATTCAGTTTCTGATGCGCTGAAAGCGTCATTTGCTGATCGGACTGGTGAATCCCAAGATTTTCAGGTTTGTTTTTCATTCTATACTCCTTTTAAGGATCAATTTTTGCTCTGTAATAGCTGTAACTGGTGCTCAACATAAATTTTGCCATCAGCCTTAGTATCCCTAAGCAGAATTTTGAGCATTTTAAAATATGTTGATGAGGGGGAGTGGGGTGTCCACATAGGGAAATGCTAGCAGTATACAATTTATGCACCATTTTGGTGCTTATTTTCAGATAGGAATGCCTGAATTTTCAAGGATAAATCTTTGGGGGCAACCTCTGCTTTGGCATCAAGTGTCTCTTATCCTCTTTTCATCTCTTTCCTGGCTTTTGTTTTACTCTACTTGTTTTTTTTTTTTTTTTTTTTTTTTTTTTTTTTTTTTTTTTTGTGCTGCGGTGCAAAGTTCTAGTTATTTTCTAAGTTAATATTTCATAGATCTGTTTCTTCTAATGTCTTCCATTATTCCATAACAAGGTTTAAGGTTTTCTATACCTGTCTGAAGCACAATCACCAGGTATAATGGCACTTTGTATTTCAAAGTTTGATACTTTCTTTGGATTCCAGGGAATTATGAACGAACTATATGATGTCATGTACGAATTTAATTTCTCCCTCCCGCCAGACTATGCTCTTGTGATAAGAGCATTGGGATCGCTTGAAGGCACAGCTAAAGTTCTGGATCCTGGTTTTAAAGTCATTGAGAGTGCATATCCTTTTGTCATTGGGAGACTTATAGCAGATCCAAACCCTGATATGAGAAGAATTTTGAGGGAACTTCTCATTCGTAACAATGGATCCATAAGGTGGAACCGGCTAGAACGCCTGGTATGATCTGTTTTGTTTTTCTACTCATCCATACCATACAATATAATTGTAATGTGAATATGTTCATCCCAGTATTGCTTGAAATAAGCCAAAAAGTTATTCACAAGGTTACCTAACTTGTATCATTTGGAACATAAGCTGTTATGAGTCCTACACAAGGGAGTCTTTCCACCTGATGGATCAATCTTTTGAGATGACTCACCCTTTAGGCTCATGCTCACATTATAACTTCTCAAATAAACGTAATTGCTATCTAACATTGACATATATTTGTAGCCTACTTTATTTGTGTACGTACTCCTGAAAGTTGGAACCCTATGTGGCACAATTACGTTATTAGTGTGAAAAATGCTAGCAGCGCACTCGTTTCAATACCCTTCAATGGGCGAAATGCGAGTGGATCCCATTAAACAGGAAATGAAACCTACTAAACAGGCAGTGAGACATCATTTAATTAGTGTCATTTGTTTTTCATCAATCATAGAATACCCTAAAACAGAAATGGAGTATGTTACTAGCATTTTTCTATTAACTGTGCGGAATTATGTTGCTTTTCCATAGAAGTAAATGTGCTTTCGTAGTTTAAACGTCTAATCCTTTTGAGTAAATATTTTGGCATTTGCAAATGCAGATCCTTTTCATTTCTTCCCTCAAATTTGAATACTAGTGGATAAAATTATTCTACTACTTTGGACTGTATGTAATAATGGGTGTCATTTTTGTTCAGGTAGCAGCAATATCTGAACAAGCTTCTGAGATAAATGGAGACCCTAGTTCTGAAAAGTTTTCAAGTTCTTCTGTTTGGAAATTATTTGACATCCATGCTGTTGTTGATTCCACTGAAGATCTTTTATTATTCATATTATCAGACAAGGGTCTTAGAGTGCGTCTTTTCCTTCTTCGGGATATAGTAGAAGCAGCTGATCATTTTCTACAAAATGAAGTGATTGATTGCGCATTTGATGAGAAGCCTCAAGGCCAGAGGACATCACTGTTTGAGGTATTTTTCTATTGTGGAAGGTGTCAATACGTGGAAAGGGGAAAAATTGTTGCGTCGGTTGCATGTAGTTTTCGCGTGAATTCTATACTGAATATAAGTAAAAATAGATTTTGTTGTTCCGTTCTGCCAAATAGCGGGCTACATGTATGAGTTATTTGTACGTTGCAGGAGCGTGATATCCTGGGGAGGATTCAAAAAGGATTTGAATACCTTTGTGAAGTGGTGAAGTTGGCCCCAGCGGAGTGGACAGCAATGCTTATTCGGATGGCCGTGAGGCCCGAGGCTCACAAGTTTGCTTTAGACATTATTTCAGCTATAGCTTTGAATTCTAGCCACAAATTACAGGTAGCTTCTTGGCTCTCTTTATCAAGACTTCTTCACAAAATGAAAATTTGAGGTAGAAATATAGTTGTTGACTCCTTTTAATTAGAAATAGGCGAATGTTTTCCTCTACATATTCTTAGCAGCATTAACATTCCATTCTTTACATCTACACTCCTCATACACGCTTCCCGAATTTTCATATTTTTCAGTAGTCATTAAGAAAATTTGAATGTAATTTAAAGTTGAAGTTTCTTGCTCAACGCAATCTTTAACATAGTGGCAAAATTACGGAAATTTAATTATTTTAACGATACTTACTTTTAGAAGTGGACTTGAAGTTCTATTAAATCTCACAATAAAATCGTAAGATAAAGTGTGCACTTATATATATATACTAACTGAAAAAAATGACGTATTGATAAATTGGTTAGAGTTTTAACATGAAAGTAAGATATTTTTTTGAGGAAAAAAGTTGTCTTGTATGATAGCATCCAAATCCGATTGTACAAATCATATTTCTGAAATTCTGTTGCTCATTAAAGCAATGAAGAAAGTCATTAATCGATTAATCTTATAGAAGATAAATTGTGACTAACTTCATAATAATTTAATGTTTTTACTATTATTTCATAACTTTTGTTAAAGAATAATATAAAATAAAAAAATCTAGATAAAATTATGAGGTAACATGAAAAAGTACATAACAGATTTTATAAGATAAATCATTATAGTAATAGTTGAATTGTAATCGATAAAATGACATAATTGAATGTTCTCAATGGAAAAATATAATTTAATTTTTATAAATGTGTTTTAAGAAAGAATATGATACAGATTTCTTGTCAATATGAACCATAAAAAGGTTGAAACAGAGTTAGTAGTATGTTTTAACCAAAATACTCATTAAATCTTAGTAGACGTGTTTATTAAAATTTCGTGCAAAAAAAAAATGAAATAAAATTATTTGAATAATTTTTTAGGGTTAACTAGATCAATTACTTTAATAATTCATTAGTTTATCGGTTTGATTGAGACATGATGTAATAAAAAAAATTCCTTTTCACCATGGTTAAAATAGATTAGCGGGCCCAGCTGTCTGCAGCTTAAAACGATGAAATATTCTTGGAAAAGCTTTTTCAGAATAGAAAGAGTAAAGTTTTTTTTTTTTGGAAGAAATATTTTAGATATACACGCACCAGGAAATCAGTTTTTTTTTTTTCTCAAAAAATAAAGCTCAAATAAAGTATTGCATAGATGGTACAGGTTTAAATATATAGTTTGTATAGTAAAAGTTTTTATTCTATTAAACTTGTGTTCCAATCCTTTTGACTGCTTCTTTTTGCACTTCCAAGTCTTTCTTTAGCCATTTCAAAATTTTTGAAATGGTCAAAAATACCCTTCAAATAATAGTGTGATGACGAAATTATCCTTGAAATTAACCTTGAAACGACCTGTTTTGGAATTGTATAATAAATTCTGGAACAGGTAGCTTCGAAACAGGTTTTTTTATTACGGAATATTCCGTTATTAAAATAAGTATTAAATCCATTCCGAAACAACTTGTTCCAGAATGCCATGAACTACGAAATACTTAGTTTCGGACCTGTTTTGGAATGTTAAAATAAGTGTTAAATCTATTCCGAAACAACTTGTTCCAGAATGCCATGAATTACGAAATACTCTGTTTTGAACTCAATCAATTTTGATTAGGGATTCGGTGCTTGTAACACATTCACAACTCCAAAAAAGCATTCTGGAACAATTGGTTTTGTAATACAAATCAAACCCATCCCAATTTACTTCACACACACGAACGCTGCACCATCATTGCTCCACCGCCCTCTTGCACTCATCCGTCATTGTCGACAAAGCATACCGCCCCAAGACCAGTCACTCACAACACCTCACCGTCCACCTCCAAGGATGTGCACCAAGCTTCTACCACCTACCTTTAAATTTTACTGTTGTATTCAATTAATTAACATATGGATTAAACAGTAATTACACAGGATAATGTTGGAATTTTTGAAAATTTTGAAGGTGTTTTAAGAAGGCTCGGAGGTGCAGGAAGAAGCAATCTCCTCTTTTCATCACGAAATGTACTGTTTCTGTATATATTAATTAAATAACTTTTTATGATTTTTTTATATTTATACAATTAAACATTGGAATTTGATTGAAAATATTTGAAAAAATAATCAATAAATGAAATATTTGAAAAAACAAAATCGATTAGAAAACACAGAAAAAAATTAAGAGAAAGAATAAAATACATGTAATTAAAATAGCAACAAGTTTAGAGACAATATTTTTATACCCGATTTCAAAAAATCGGATATGATTTTTTTTAAACAAAATCAGCATAAGTTTCATAATTATTATATTAAAAATAAAATAAAGTGAAAGGACTCTTTCTCCTGCATCTTATTATTTCAAAAAAGGACTAAAGTACCCTAATTTCTAATATGGACTAGTCAATTTGAAACTTTTTTCTGATAGTGCAATTCAAAACTCTTTTTTAGATAGAGCAATCTAGAAGTGTGTTCAGTTCCTTTTTCTTTGTTCAATTAGTCTCTCCGAAATATCTCTATTTGACCGGGGAGTTAGGGATATGGATGGAGATACGCAAAAGTAAGTTACAAATTGTAGAAACAATAAAATACAATAAAAACACAAAAGGGTTGTTTAAAAATCATAATTTGATGGAGTAATTATATTACAGAAGAAACTTTTTGCCACACTTGTTGTATTTCAAGGTTACGAGCTCCTTAATGTCCTTGATATTCTTAAGTTTGGTCACCTCAAAATAGAAATAGATAACCTTAATATCCACAATTTATTATCAAAATATAAATAGACAACCTTAATATCCACAATTTATCTTCAAAATAGAAATAGATAACCTTAATATTCACAATTTAAATTTGGTCTTCAATAACTAATGTAATATGCATTTTATTATCATGAAATGATTTAAAAAAATACATTTCTTATCTATTTTAGGTATAATTAGTGTAGTAATTCTTAAATTTACATCGGTTAATGTAAAAAGTGGTACACTTATTGCATCTGTAACATCTACATCATACTACTAAGAAATGACCAATGTTAAATGTCAATTTTATAATAGTGAAAATCTGAAAACATAATGAAAAAAAGTGCAAAGAGGTATAAAGAATGAAATGAAAATTCTAATCTCTATTGAAAAAGATCACAATTATTTTTAAATGTGTGAACAAAATTATATAAAAGAAAAATAATCAAGAGACACTCTTAGAAGAGCTTATAGTGCGGCCTAATTCATTTTTTTTTTTAATATTGAAACTAAACATAAAAATTGCATGCACTTTTATTTAAATCAACTTGGTTTAGTTTAGCTTTTTTAATACGAATAAAAATTTGAAGTAAATTACATTAAAAATGAATTTTTAATTTTAATTTCACAAAAAATTATTTAATTTTTTAAATTAATTTGATGGTTCAAAACGATTAATGATTTTTCGTGAACGATGTTTATGAAAAAATGATTTGGTTTGATTTCTGACAAGGCCTTCTTTATTATTTTTAACTATAAGATCATCATTTTGTTTTTAATCTATTTTCTGTTTTCAAGGATTCTATATAAAAAGGCAGAACATTTCAGTGTTTCTTGTAAAATGCTTAAAAGTAGAAAACAAAATTAAAAATAAACTTAACCTAAATAAGGGATAAGGGAGTCATTAATTAACATGTTATTTTTGGCATTGACTTGGTCCATCTCGAATCTTGATCTATCCTTCAACTACGCACATGGAAACCTTAGCAAGTAATTATAGTAGACGATGAATGAATGATTAGAATATATGACAATCAAAATTTCATGAATCACCAAACAACCTTTGAGCTTTGAAGGAATCATCAAAAATAAAATAAATAAATAATAGTAAACACTCTTATTTCCTTTTCTTTTCTAATAAACTTTACATTCTTTCGTTAATTCTCATTGACCATTTTCTCAAAAGTAAATTGTCTAATTAATTTTCAAGAAGAATATGATACCATGGATGCACATTTCTTTTCTCTTCTGCTTCTTAGGTACCCTTTCTCTCTTGTAAGATAATTCTTTCCAAAATCCAATAGTTTGGACCTTGGATTCAGCATCTTTATGCCTTTTTCTTGGGGTGTTTATATGCAGGTTAAAAGTTGGAACTTGGTGATTGCAAAATGACCCAATCAATGTTATGATCACTTGGAAGCATTGGCAAGAAAGAAGACACATAGTGGTGTTGTTTGTTCACTTTGGTGAATGAAATAATATTTTGGGTAGCAAGAGTATATTGTAGTTGTAATATGAGCTTTCTCAATTCGATTGTTTCTGCTCCAACCCAGCCTCAAAATTCCCAGGATGCAATTGTTAGCGGTGGGGGTATAAGGTTAAATTCTTTCACCACTTTCTTTCAATTTAATCGATACCATTATTTGGTTTGATGGTCGTTTTGTTAATTTAGATATTCATAACTTTTTTTTATGTCTAATTTTGATGGTATTTCCCACCTCACCCTTTTCCAAAATGGGATGATCATGACACATTTTGTGATGATATTTTTTTTTTTTTTGTAGTCACAATGGAAAATTCAGCTATGGGTATGCTAGCTCTCCCGGCAAGAGATCTTCAATGGAAGATTTTTACGACACCAGAATTGATGGTGTTAATGGTGAAATCGTTGGCCTTTTCGGAGTTTTTGATGGTATATTTATATCTTCATCTTATCTTCATCACGTAGTTGTACACTAACAGGAAAATATGCAAAATATTGCAGATAGAACTTATGCTATGTGTTACTCCTGTTAATATTCCTTTTTTATCAACATGCTTCTTTTCTATATTTCCATTTCTTAAAATATCGAGAAACTAAGTTTTAAATGCAACTTAATATTTCAATATGAGGATGTATGTGTACTTGTGCATTTTATTCAACAGATTACTAGTTTTGTACTTTTGTCCCTCATATTAGTCTCTCTAATTTTTTAGTTTCTATTTTCTCAAGTATACACAAATACATAGGGAGAAAATGTTATTTGGTTACAGTTGGGGTTTCATATCACATTTTAAATGTCAATGTAAATGTGTGGACAATTTGATTAGTTTATTTAGTTGTAGTATTGTTTTCTACACACAGTGATTTTTAACCTCTTTAACCCAAATTTCTCTTTATAGTTGTATCATTTGACTTTGTAACCTTATTTATTCCTCTGTCTGAACAATGATAAGCTAATGGAGTGTGTTTTTTATTCGAGGTTAGATGTTTTTTTCCCTTTAAAAGTTTATTCTCATTCCGTTGGTAAATAGAGTAGCTCCAACTTTTTATAATTATAACTCTTTGCAGGTCATGGTGGAGCTCGTGCTGCTGAGTATGTCAAGAAAAACTTGTTTAGTAATTTGATCAAACACCCAAAATTCATTTCTGACACCAAATCAGCAATATGTATGTTATCTACCTATCTCTACTAGCTACTTATGTTTGATGTTCTCCAATCTGGCAAATCCAAATAGTGACCTTTTTCCAATCAATTTTTCCCCCACAGCTGATGCATATAATCATACCGATTCTGAGTTTCTGAAGTCAGAAAATAGTAATAATAAAGATGCTGGTTCAACTGCTTCCACTGCGATTTTAGTTGGTGATCGCTTGCTTGTTGCAAATGTTGGGGATTCCAGAGCTGTTATATGCAGGGGTGGTAATGGTAAGGGTGTTTTAGCTTTGTAGATACTTGCATACATCTTATCTATAATGTTGCACACATTCTTAGGCATGTAGTTTTGTATTGTTATTTAATTTGATTATCGACATAGTATTATTATTATTATATGATTTACAATTCACTTAACTGTGACATATAATTGTACACATACTTATACAATCATAGTTTATATATGCGAGTATGCTTGCTTATACAATTTGAATTTTTTGTTAACTTTTAATACCATCATTGAGAATTTCGTCTATACTTCTGAGTCTTTGGTGGTGACTATCTCAATATCACTTGTTATTGATGAACTGTAATGGGCAGTCACTTGTTTTAGAGTGTGTAGTGTATTGTTAGTATAAAATTGGCATGGATTTGTGCATAACATGTTCTTGTGCATCTACAATGACAGAGTTCGTTTTAACCTTCATGTGTTGAATATTTACTGAATATTATTCTTCCAATTGTGGTTTTTTTCTAGCTATTGCTGTTTCTCGAGATCACAAACCAGACCAAACTGATGAGAGGCAAAGGATTGAAGATGCAGGAGGATTTGTTATGTGGGCTGGTAATGCAAACATGTAACATATAGTTGCCTTCAGTTTTCTCTGTTTAATTTGAAAAATATGTAGTGTATCATAATTGGTGATATCACATATTCAGGAACTTGGAGAGTTGGAGGTGTTCTTGCTGTTTCTCGAGCGTTTGGTGATAGACTCCTAAAGCAATATGTTGTTGCTGATCCAGAAATTCGGGTTAGTGACATTCATTCTTAAAAAAATATATAATTTTAGATTCATCTCAACCTGTGCTTCTGTAGGATACAGGATGAAGTTCTACATCTTGTATAGTTAATTCCTATTACACTGAACCAGTAACATTTATGTGCAGTATAACAAAATTTGGAAGAGATGTTGTTCCTTCTCCTGATTTATCTGTATTCTTATGATGTACCCTTAAATCTTATTTGTCTAGTCTCTTTCTTTGGTATATTTAAGCTAAGTGTTTGCCAATTTGTAGGAAGAAAAAGTTGACAACTCCCTTGAGTTTCTTATCCTGGCTAGTGATGGACTATGGGATGTGGTCTCAAATGAGGTTTGCACTCATGTTCATTTCTTCTCATTGATAACTAAAATGCATTTTCATCATAACCACTCAAAGAAGGGAGCAATAGAAGATAAAACCAAATCCAAACTCATGATAAATACTTAAGTTACAAAAACATAAATTTTTCCTACTCAGCTAAGATTTTAAGGTTTTTTTTTTCAGGAAGCAGTTGCTATGATTAAATCAATTGAGGATGCTGAGGAAGCAGCAAAGAGGTTGATGCAAGAAGCATATAGGAGAGGTAGTGCTGACAATATCACATGTGTTGTGGTTCGTTTCTTGACTAGCCAAGGCACTTCTTCTCATAATAATTCTGGAGGTGGTAATAAGGGTGGTGATAGGCGAGTAATGGATCCAAAAACTTGATCAAAATTGGCTTATAGTAATATAGCAGCTATGGTGTTTCAACAAAAATTAGAAATAAATTCCTACTCATTATGACCCTGTTGCATAAGCAAATCATATCTCACTTCCATGATTTAGCCTATATTTTGTAGCTAGGAAATGTGTGTGAAGAGTGTGGTCAGGGTTCTCATGCACCTTCTGCATGTAAACACCATTCTTTTAGTCTGTCCAAATTGCGTTTATGGTTAGTTATTTATGCTATATGCAGCAGTCTTTGTCCACATTCATTGTAACTTGTATAAAATGTAATATATACATAAAAAAAATTGATTTCCATCCGCTTGTAATTATGTTTGAATGTATTTATTAGCTTGTGATGTTCATTCATTCATTGTTTGACCTTAAAATTAATAATCAAATAATTGTTTTCAACAGTATACCTACTTAATTGAACTTTTATAATTTAGTTAATTTGAGTTAAATGATCATGCACCATCAATCCAATTTTTTCAACTGATTTTATATCAAATAAAGTATTAAGCACCACAGACCGTACTTTCAGGTAGAATGTGCCAGATCATGAGTTCAATGCATTGATCAATAATGCAAACTCTAAACCAAAAATCAAAAACAAAATTAAAATCAAACCTTAAGATCTATTAAAAAAATAGTTAATCTTCAACATAATGATATGGGATAAACTAAGATATTATATCCTTGTAAAATAAAAACATCTTTCGTCCTTGTTTATTTAGAAATTCAGCTACATAAATCTATCCTTAATGTTTTTATAAAAGTTACAGATAACTTGGACATGGACTTTGCATCGATCCAAGTTCTACATCCAAGATATCATTATTGAGCAAAAAAATCTATAAATTAATAAATATTTTTATTTAAGTTCGTTTAAGTCTAGGAAGGATTTGAGTTCTTAACGAAGTAATGAAAGTAATGATAATAGAATGGATACTACTCACAGTTGAAAGAGAATTCCCTATGGACTAAAGTTATGGGATCAAAGTACAAAGGGTAGAAAAATTTTATTGGTTAGGAGGTGAAGAAAAATTGGTCTTTATTGTGGAGAAATTTATGTAAAATATGTGGTCAAATATTGTAAAGGGAAATGTTATTAACAAAGACTTTCTCTAGCTAGGCAAAACTTGATCCTTTATAAATGTTATTCTCTTATCTAAATTTGGTTAAACAAGTAAAAAAGACTCCTTAGGTAAGAAATCACATTGTTTGGATTAATTTTGCTTCTTTTACGTTTTAGTGATTTTTTCTTTTTAATTTGGCTAAACCAAAATAGAGATTTGTGTAACTAACCTTGATTCTATTTCCTTTATTGTAATGTTCTTTGTCTTGCTCCTCGTTCTCTTAACCTTTTTTTTCTTCACCAAATCCTACAAAAAGAATTTTAAAATGTTAAATTACCAAAGAAAAGGTTACAACTAATCTCTCTTATTCTATAATGGTAAAAACTAAATAAAAATCTAAGAAAACTATATCAAAAAATATTCAAAAAAAAAAACAATGAAGAACATGCATTATAAATTGGGAAAAAAACTTATCAATTAGTTAAACACAAAAATATTAATAAATATTTATTTAATTCTAAAAATATATATTATGCATTCTGAGAAAAAATTTGAAAGGTCCTTGCATCCTGTTACACACAATAATCTTTCAATAAACTAAAGTACAAAGTTATAATACATGTATGAAAATTATTTATATGCTTAAATACAGAAATGAAGTGAGTGGAGATCAATTGTGGACTCAGAAAACATTTATTCAACAAAGAGTTTTTGCTCTTATGCACGAGAGAGAACCAAATAGTTATCTTCATTGTCCACATCTTCATAATTAGTACACACAAGAAAACTAATGAAATAAAAATAAAATGCACAAACTAGAAAAAAATAATATATATATATATATATATGTGTGTGTGTATCCAGTTAAAATAGACATGTTGAGTGAATAGTAATTGCTGACACAGAGAAATAAAGGGTGAATGGGAAAATGAAAAACCATTCAAATCTTTATATAGAGGGTTTTTTTTATTTATTTAATACACTTAGGAATATTAATTGGCATGTCAACTTGCATAAATACTATAAAATGTATCATATATTCATTCTTGCTTATCAAGTGATGTACTACCCAAGTTAGTGAATATTATATTAAGTTATGATTTTTCAAATAAATTCTACATAGTCGGAAAAACATTATAAGATTTAAGTCAAATGAATGATCTAGGAAGCAAGCATAAATTACTAACATTATCATTGTTTATATCTTTGACTTTTCTATTAATACTAGATACAATCCAAGTATTACAAACCAGTTTCAATTTTTTTTTTTCAAAATAAAAAAGTTGAGAACACGCACAGTTGAAAATGCATAACAATTCTCTAAATTCTCTTTTAGCGTTTTGAATACTTAACTACTTATTGAACTATCATTTGAACTTATGTAAACCATACTTTCTAACTATATATATATATATTTTAGTTTTGCATTAACATTCAAGAAATATCTCAAATGAAAGGAAAAACCTCAAACTTGTATACTTCATTACTTGCACATTAAAGCAAAGGTAAGAGACAACATAAAAACAAAAAAATCGAAGGTAACTTTGCGTGTAAATTAGCTAAAATAATGGTTAAAATCGATTAAAATTTTGTTTAATTTTATACTACTATTTAAGTTTCGCCATATCAATAACATCTCTACTAAAACATATATACAAAATGCTAATTAAGTATAGTAAATGTCAATAATAGTGCAACATGAAAAAATAAAATTGAAGAACTTACTATAATATTGTATATTACAATGTATTGTAAAAATTAATAAAGTATGTTATCTATCTTGATAAGATGTATTCTTTTGTTTTAGATTGAATCCGTTATACATGGATAAAATACTCAAAATGTAATATTAGTATGTAAAATATAAATATTTTATTTACTAATAAATTGGTTAAAGATAATTATTTGATATTAACTATTTTTAATATTTACTCACACAATAATTATCATTCATTGCATTACGCAGTGGCTCTTACCATTTATAATTTGTTTATTACATTCCTTTACAACATTAACCTTATTAACACATTTAATTAATATACCAAAGCAAATAAACAATGTATATTTAATGAAATTAAATGCATTGAGTTAACATCTACACTTACGTCATCTTTTACTTGACATATGCGTCATTATAAGTAATAATCATTATTGTTATATAATCTAATAAGTTATACCATGTAAATATATATATATATATATATATATATATATATAATTTATCTCATATTCAAATAATATTATTAAATAATATTTTTTATTATGAAAATTTTCAAATATGTACATATATCCAAAACAAGAAAAATAAAATAAAATACTAAAACTTCAATGATTTTGTATGAAATTTTATCATCGTAAATATCATTTACTCCTCCATAACACAATCATCATATATTTAAAAAAAAAAATAGTAAGTTAGAGATAGTTAAAAGATATCAACATAAATTTAAATTTCAATTCAAACAAGTCACAAATATCTTAAACTTTTATATTTGATCTCTTAATGTACTAAATAATCAAGTGTTTATAAATAATTCATTCAATACCACTCATGCCAGAAATTTACTGGCATATATACATAGACACTTAACTCTACTTTCAAAAGACACATGCATGGAATTTGATTAGAGATTTGCATTTGTCATACTATATTCACTGTGTTATCTCTCCACACAAATACATGAATATAGAAATTAAGTTCTCTCATATAACAATGTAAATTCGTACGACCTACCAGACTAGCTATTTTCTACATCCCAGACTCAGCCACATGAACCTCCTTTAACTCTCATCACTTGATAATTTTGAACTATATATGATTCTAGTATACCAGTAAAGTTAAGATATCTCATTCTAAACGAACCGAATCTCTGATTCAATCAAGATATTTTTTGAAAATATTATATCTCAATCACATTTCCACATTCGTAATTTATATTACACATCAATATACTATTAACACATAAATTTAGATTTTAAAATAATTAGAATATCAAAATCACATAATTAGATATGCAAAACAGGAATTCTTAGTTAGCGAGTCTCAAACTTTCAACGACCAAGCCTCTGAGACTAAATTCAAATAACGAGTTTAAAGCTCGTTCAGCGACTAAACCATTGGAACCAAATTCGCTCAATACACTCAAGTTGATCCCAATATTAAATTTTATGCCATCACATTCTTTTTCATTTTAAAGATAAAAAATATATATATTTCTTTTAATATTGAATTCTTAATAATATTTTAATTAATTTTATTTTTTAAAAAAATATTTACGTTACGTTTTTAATTAAAAAAAATTATGTTTCACTTCCAAAACAACAAAAATATGTATGATAAGTTCCAAACACTAATTCAATTTGAATTGAATCGTACATAATAAAAGAAAGTTGAAGGGTTATTTGTGTTGATGGAGGTGTGACAATGAAGAGATGATGGTGTGTAGATAAGTTCAGTTTTGTTGGAAGAAAGGGAGACTAAGAATGAATTGGGTGGAAAGTGAAATAATAGTAATGGTTAGAGGGAGTGAATGAGTAAGAAACAAAATGGTGCATGTGTGAATTTGTGAGGTAAAAGAGTGACATGTGTTTGGAGAGAGAGTTAGGTTAAGTCGAGGAAAATTCAAACCTAATCTTTGATCTTTCAAAGTGATTCCCATCAACAATGGGTTGGAATAGAATAAATACTGAGTTACAACTTCCTTGTCATACTTAATTTAGTCTAATTTTTTAGAATTAATTAATTTCAAGTATTTTATAAATTTAAGTTTTTTAATTAAATTTTTATTAAAAAACTTGTTTAATTAATTATGTGTTTTAAATATTTTTTTATTATAGTTTAAGTATTCCGTTTATCATTTTTATCATCAATAAGATGAAATGAGAGTTATTTCTATTTTATTGTCTTGTCTTCAATTTATAAACTCGTTTTTTCCTCTTCAATATTCTTTAAATTTCTTTTTTTGACTGAAAAGATTAAAGAAACTAAAGAATAGAGACTTGAGTTGATATACTAATTAAAGTCAACAAACGAACAAAAATAATAACTTCATCCTCTAATTTATAGCTTTTAATGATGCAAACAAAAAAATTTAAAAAAAAAATGAGGAAAGGATTTTTTACTCAAAAAAAGAAGTACATTCATCATGAACACAAATACTACAATATATAATTTCTAAACAGATAATTTAAAAAAAATTATAAAGTTGAATTTCATTTTATAAAAATACACTATATCACTTCAATTATTTGAAAAATCATAATAAAAAATTATATGATTACTTATTACTTTTTCATACGCACAAAATATAAAATTAAAGTTGTGTATAAAAAATATGTATTTTTATGAAAATTTAAAAAAAAATTACAAAAAAATATTATGCTTTACAACAATAATTTTTCACGACTTCTTTTGTTATAAAATTATATTTCGAACCAAGAATGGATTGTTTTAGTAATTCCTTTTAAATTTTTTTATTTTAGTAACTTTTTTAGAAAATTACATTAATGGTGCTTTAACTCCACTTATGTACATCCTCTCCTCCTCTAACTTCGCAATAAAGCTATAATAAAACTTGTTAAGGTTTGATGACATGAGAAACTTCTATGAAAATTAATAAACAAAATTAAATTGATTTTTTTTTTCAAATATTTTGAAAATCAATGTTGAAACTCATTAAAAATATAACTAACCTTATAAGGTAGAAGTTTAGCCTGTGAAATGCTAGGCTACTAAAATTACATGGACATGTGAGATAATTATTAGTTAACAATTACTTAACTTTAAAAAAACTTCTTTTTTAATATTTTTTTGCTAATTCATGGCATATTTAATATGCTTCAACACTGCATTTGACATATCATATATTTTGCTATTTAATGATTTTACCAAAATTTTATTTTAAAAAACATGTCGATAAATTAGAAAAGGGCAATGTTTATAAACCAGTTTTAAAGTAATTTTATGTATCCGAACATAATATTTCTTTTTTTCATGAAGTGATACATACACGATATATAAAACAACAATCAAAATTAATTCACAGTTAAATTTTTGAAGTAGATTACTTAAAAAAAATGTTTTGCTAACCTATTTTAAAGTGTATAATCATTTTCCTAAGCTAGAATCACCCAACCAAATATTGATCAGAACGCTTTCTGGAATTGGCATTATATATATTTTACAGGCTATATTCATATAATTAAGTGTGAAACTCAGTAAAAGGGAATGGTAAATAATATTTTGTAAAGAGATTAGAGATAAAAAATTATATTTGATTTATGATTAAGGAAACATTAAATGATTCAATCAAATGTCTAATGGCATTAGCATTCTAGATTTTCATATGGTAATTGAGTGTCATTGGTTACTATGTTTGACTATAGCAAGAGATTAAAAAACATTTAGTCCTAAATAGATTTTAGTCTTTTATAATATACAATTTTTAATTAGCTTTTTGTAATAAAAAAATCATTTTTTACATTTTAATCCATTGTGTGACTGTTTCAGTTTCTACAAGATTATAAATTTTATATATAAGTTTATTTTTTTGTTAAAAGATACTTTATTTGTTGTTATTGAGGAAATATCAAGTTTGTTTTTCAATATCTGTTAGTGAGACATTACTTGACAGGAACATAAAATAAAATAAGAAAAAAAATAAAAATAATAATAATAATAATAATAATAATAATAATAATAATAATAATAATAATAATAATAATAATAATAATAATAATGTAAACAAAGCGAACAAAAATATCATCGACTAAATTTTTCTAGGACATGAACCGGAAGAGATGCTGAGATTAAAAGAATAATTAAGCTTAAACTTAATTGTACACAATGAACAAATGTTTCAAAACTGTTTTGGATTCTGAAAACAAAAATCTATAATTAGGAGATTTCATAATTTTTGGAAATAAAGAGAAATCCAATGACGTAAGAAATGAAGAAAGGATTTTAGTTTGAGAAGGAAGAGGCGTAAGTGGGTGGTTTTAAATGCAGTCAAAATTTCCTTTCAAGTTTATAGTTCCGCGTCTCGTTCGTTCACCTTTGACAACACTGTTCCTATTTGACAGTCTAATAACAACCACAAAAAATAATATATATATATATATATATATATATATGAAATTATGTTATTTAATTAAAATGTGAATTAAATTATTGCATATAAAAGTAATAAAATGAGTTGTAAAATGGTAGTGGAAATTTTGTAGAGTGTCGACATTATATTAGGTATAATTAAGAAGTTTAATTAGTGTACTAAAATTGTCAGTCTTCTGTACTTTTAAGTTATTGATATTTATTCTCTTAATTTTTATTTAATTAATACATTTATACTTAAGAGAGTAATTTAGGGGTGGAAACGTAAACTATGGAATGTATAATTTAGAAAAAAAAATATTAAAACAATAACACATACAATTTTTCTTAAAGATTCCGACCGTAAGAAATACTAGTAACTTTCAAAAACACTTTTGAAGAGCATATAAGTAGTGTATGCATTGGTATATATTCCAAAGTCAGGTTTAATGAAAAGTGAGAATTTATTGTTTTTTTTTTTAACTTTGGTTGAATGATTCACTAAAGAAAAAAAAAAAAGCGTATGGTAACTATTTATTTTTAATGGACAGAAAGAAGAAGCATCAATTTTGATATAGGTGGATTCAAATCTAGAAACGATTGTAGCGTTGTAAAAAGTGATTCTAGTAGCATCTAAGATTGTTCCAATTCAAATTAGTATTAATATTCTCTAAAATAAGTTGGTTGGACAAATTTCTTCCTAATAATCTTTAGAAAATAAAAAAATTATTTAATGCATAATTTTTTTAAAATTATATCAATTTTTTTATAAACTAACTTGTATAATTTGTTTCTATTTTTTCTCAATTAAAATTCCTTATAGTTAAATTTATTCTAACTTATAAAAAATATAAAGTTTCCAAACAATTGAATATCAATCATACAAATAACATTTTATATAATATAGTTATATTTATAAATTTTAAGATATCGATTATAAGATACATTTTATTTAAAATTTCTATTCTACAATTTAACAGCATTCAATGTTAAAATCTATACAATATAGTTAAAAGATCATATTGATCATAATTTAACCTGCCTATTTGGGATAATATTAAAACGAATATGAATTTATGAATTGCCTTAGAAAGGTAAACCCATCCCGTGTTCAAACCTAGGGACCAGATTAACAAGAATCCCAATATCTCGGAACATGTGCTTTAAATATTACTTTAGTATTCATCACGTAAAAATGGCTCATAATTCTTTACATGATGACACATAAAGCACCACTCACGAATTAAAATTAAATATTTCCCACATGAAATACCTAGAGGCTTCCAAGTGTTTTCTTTTTATTCGGCAGAAGAAGAATATCTCAGTCGCGTATTAAAATAGTATAAACTGATATGTTGATAAAATATTACTCAAAAAAATCTTATGATGACGATATCAAAATATTGAAATCCAAAAATCAATATAGTTATTGATTCTTACCAAAAGTAGTTGGTAAGCTATTTTCTTAAGCTAGATGGTGCCAGTTGTTCTTTCTCTATGAGGAGAAGGAATAAAATAAACTTAAAAGATGCGATTAAATAATAATTTGTGATTAAAGAAACCTCTATCACATGTTCAATACCAATAGTTTTCCAGAATTTGATTTGCAAACTCTGCACAGCAGCCAGAGCCGAAAAGGAAATGCAATTGTCATCATCGTTTCCTCCGCCTCTTTTTTCACCTTCTCACATAATAAGCAAAAGATTCCAAAATTCATCCAAAAACAAGGAAACAAACTACAAAATCGATCCACAGCAACTGTTTGCAACTTTACATTGCTTAATTCAAAAAAAAAAAAAGATCGTAGTATATATACAGCAAAGCAAACATAAGAAGACAAAAAGTAAGAACCAGCAGCATCATACATATAATATATATGTTATAAAGCGAAATCAGCACGACGGAACGACGCCGTATCCAGCCAAAGGATCCGCGTCAGAGCGTTTTGCGAACCTGCCTTTGATCCTTGGTCTCGTTTCTGCATACGCTTTTCTCGAAGCGTAACGAATTGTCTTCTCGAACTTTCGGTTCTTCCTTTTCTCCCGGTACCTCAACACTCTTGCCTCCCTATCTGCCGCCGAAAACTGCGCCGTCACTGTCACCGCGGCCACCTTGCTATAGCTGCAGTTAGATATCTCCGACATCGTGTTTCCGTCCGGCACAACTCCAACCTCCATCGACGACGACGATACCTGAAAAAATCAACAACCACAAGAACAAACAAACAAACAAATTAATCAACGTTATCATATTCCACAAATCGATTTGGAAACAAGTAAACAACACCGCGAGATAGTGATTATTAGACTTACACTTTGGCTCATCTGAGACTGTGACTGCGAAAGAGTGGCGGAATTGTATTTGTAACCGTAGGCGAACGGCTCATAGTTGCTCTGCACCGGAACCACGCCGTCGGCGTTAGCGGAGCTTTTCGGATCCGCTTTCGGATCCGCGACGGCATAGTCCAGATCTATGTAAGGAACGGGTTCGGATTCGGAGAACAAGTACTGAGAGGAATTTAGATCTGTTTTAGGAGTAGGTAACAACCAGGAAGCGGCCTCGGCCTCCTCGGTGCTGACATCAGCGTCGGCGTCGGAGAAGAAGCGGTGGTCGTCGAGAAAGTTGATCGGCGAGGAGGCCTTGACGGAGTGTACGGACTCGTAGAAGGGCGCGACAGGGAGGCGCTCGTGGCGGCTGGCGAGGGGATTGGCAGAGTGGATGTCGCGGTCGCAGGCGAGGCAGAGCGCGGCGGCGTCGGCCTTGCAGGTGACGTGCGCGGGCGCCTGCTCGCATACCTCGCAGAGCGCTACGCGCGGGTGGCGCGAGGCGAGCTTGTTGGCGGCGTGGACCTTAGAGTCGCAGGCTCCGCAGAGGAAGGCGGCGTCAGGGCGGCAGTACAAGGTGGCGGTGGCGGACTTGCATGAGTCGCAGAGCTTGGAAGCCATGAGTGGTGGCTCCCTCTGTGTCTCTCTGATCTGTTTTGTGTTTGTTTTGTTTGGGAATGGGTTGTGGTGAGGAAGTGAGGAAAGCGTGAGTATGTGAAACTCGTCGAGTCTATCTGGCGGGCCCAGGGAGATCTGAAGAAAAGCCAATGGAATAGCGCCACGTGGAGAGGCTTAGCCGAATACAGACCCTACAAAAAATTTAGGGGTGGGGATGAATGCAACTGCCATGACTCTGTAGCATTATGAGCCTTTTGGCTTTGGACCTGTGGTGCCTTATTCCACTCTTCCTTTTCTGTCCTGTGGCTGGGGCTCACACACTTCTAACCTTTTTGGCATCTTTATAACATTTATTTAATTATTGTTATTCTCTCCCACCTTTTATTCTATCAACACTCTCTCATTATTTTTTCCACCCCCCAGAAGCTATTTATTCTTGCATTAATACATGGGAGTCGCAGTGTCCCGCGTCTATTCTTACGCGACTCTGCTATAAAGAAAGTGCTTTCGTATTATGCATCGTTTATGCGTTGCTGTTGTTGTCACCTTTTAGGGCATGTTTAAAAAACACCTACCTTTTCCTACCTATAAAATCAACCCTAACCCTGCACATGTTTTCTGCTAATATGTTTGTTAATTTTAAGCTAAATTCTTTTTAATCAAAATTATGATTTTATCACCCACACTGCTGTACTATTACTTGTCACCTAAAATAAGAGAAAAAAAAAGGACTACTATAAATATTATTGATTAGATAGAGAATTTAATGCTTTAGACATATTTTTAAACGTGCTTTAATGTTCTCATGCTCTGTCTCTCTCTCCACACAGAGTTGAAATCACGTATTCGCTTTATAGATTTAAAGAAATAAAAAATATAATGATGATTTAAAATAACATAAAAAATAATTTTTAAATAATTTTATTTCTATAATATAGATTTTTATTTATTTGAGATTCATGTTCCTAACTAGAAGGATAATATATTTAGCATTTTATCGATACTAACATATACTGCTTAAATTCTTATCAGTACTTTCAAATTTTATTACTTAAATTATGTTTGTATATTATCTTTAATAGTCAGCTTTTATAATCTAATTCATATACAATTAACATTTGTAAATAAATTAAACCTATAATTGTTCATTTCAAATATTCAAAGAGTAATATTTTTTCAAAATAAAAAATATTCCTATCTTTTGCTTTGCCCATAGAGTAAGGTGTTAGATACTCTATTCATAACATCACAAACAAGCCATTTGATGAACAATGCAATTGGCACCACTTCTATAACATTTTTTTATATAATTCATTGACATGTAAACCAAAGAAAAAATGACATCAAATTGTATGAAGTACAAAAAGACAAAGGTATTAAATTGTTCTTATCACTTGTCTTTTTAACCTTTTCTTCACATTGCACTTTCTATTGTAGCATTTTCTCCATATTCAGCAAATCAAAACATGTTCTTTCTGCTCCTATATAGTCCTCTATGTAAAATACATGAGTGGATCCAAACAAATCATTAATAATCAGAGGATGGGTTTATAAAGTTGTTCGATTACTTCACGTCTCCTTTTTCACAATGCCCGTAAGATAGGAGAAAAAAGACTATAGGTTCACGTTGCGTTGTTTTTGTGTGTGGATAAGTAATGAAGTAGTTGAACTTCTAACTAGTCTCTGAGTTTGGACTGAAGCTGATAGTGACTCAACGCCATAGGGGGCCTCTTTTTGTTTGCTCCAGTTTCTCTGAACTTCGCAATCCATCTACATCCAGTGCAACAAGATCTAATCCACCACACTTCACTGTTTTTTTTTTTTTTTTCTCCCATGATTCATAGTTTGTTTCATTATACAACGTAAAATAAAAAGTGAAAAGTTTGGGATATGGCTTTTAATGATGTTACCCCAGGAGGCTCTTACATGTCAAATTCAATCATAAATTCATCTAATTTTACCAATCCAAACAAAGCACTACCTCCTCCATTTACATTTACAAGATTTAAATTAAAAGTTACGTGATCTTGTTGCACTATCTGTTCTTTTTCCCACAGTTCTTTAAAAGGGTACATTCTCAAAAGCTGGAGTAATGTAAATTTTGTAATTGATGTGTTATATACATTATTCACCCAATCAGATAAAAAGTGAACGATGGAAGGTGAGTTTCTTTTGCTCCAGAAAGCTAAATATCTTTTCACCATAACTTCATAATACAATCATGATTATATACGAATATGCAGATAATGGTCACTTTCATATGTAAGGGAAAAATATATTCTATAAATTAAACAAATTTCGTCATGAAATATATGCATGTAATGTTTTAAGGTGCTTATGGAAAAGTTTTTTGTTATGATTGATATTTAACTATTTTAAAAAGTGGATTTAAGGAGAATGGTAATTGTGATCGTTTTCGAATGAAATCAGTGGCACAATGGTCGTGAAATTTGCTGCTTTCTTCTTCATTTTTTGGAGATAACTGACAGATTCATTGCAAAGAAAAAGACAAGGCTTGTACATCAGCATAAGTAGGGAAAATTTTGATTGTTTGTTGAACTATGTGAATTGAAAAAAAAAATACATATTCCAATTTTGAGAATGAAACAGTTTTATAAAATTTGTTGAATTGAGTCTATGAGCATTTGAGAAATAATGAGATATTTTTATATCTCAATTAAAATTCAAGTCTTGAATGATGCCATCTTTCATTTTCTATGATTCATCATTTTTTTTTCTCAATACAAATACTCATGGACACTTCGTTGTTGATTAGCATTTAGACAGAAGGAAATGGAATCACTATAACTAAAATAAAGGTTTAAATAGGTTTTTAATTTTTTAACTTCGGATGTTTTTTAAGTTTTCTCTAAATTAAAATTTATCACTTTTTAATTATTGACTTTTAAAAACATATATTACTTTCGGTTTTGTTAGTGACGATATATTCATAATTGATATGTATTAATGATAAACCAATGCAAAAAAATTTGAAAATCAATTAAATTTTATTTTTCTTTGAATTTTTTAATCTGATGTTGTTCTTCAAGGATTTGGTTCAAATTTCAAATTAAAAGTAAAAAAATAAATCACAATAATTATTTATTTAAATATACTATTATACGTTTAAAGTTAATTAACCACTTGCAAACATTTATAAATGAGTTTTGAATGTTGTTTTATAGATTATTCTATTTTATCTATAATATATTTATATTTATTAAAATATGATAATAAATTTGTATCATAATTTTGAATTATAAATTACGTAATTTATTTATTAATAAGATAATGTTGAATTTATAAATAGTTTAAAAAAATTAATAACACATTTCCCTATCTGAACATCATTCATTTTGAAAAAAAGTTTAACACTTTTTTTTTTTTTTAAATATTTTACAACTTCTTCAAAGATATATTTGCCAATTCTATGATAACAAAAATAGCAAAATATTGTTTTATGATTTTTATGTTTGGTTGATTCACTATTTAATGCGAAAACAACAGTGGGTTAGGGTGGTGTTTGGCTAGTGGTGGCATGGCTCCTTTGCGTTGTTGCTAGGTTTCATCGCTTACTCTTTGTTATTATTGTATTTTTAAATAATTTCTATTTCAAAATTTACGTGCCTCATACACTTCTTTGATTCATTTGTCAATTTACTAACATTCTGTAACTCTAAAAGAACTGCATATTGCGTGTGGAATATTTGATGAATCTTATATATATTTTATTTTTTGCTTATTCGCTCTGATTTTCTTTTTTAATTTCAACTTTTTGAACCCCTTTGTTTTATTAACAACTAGTAGTTATCGAATCAGATTATTTAAAAGGGTAATAAATGTTTCTCTAATGATAAACAATAAATTTTCAACTTGAATTAAGGGAATCCGTGAATTTACAAACAAAGAATAATTAGAACAAAGATGTAGTGGAATCTGCAGTGGATATGGAGGATCTGTAAGAAAAAGAAAAACCCAAAAGAAAAGCAAAAGAATTTTTATTTTATTTATTTATTTCATAATATTTTAAGACTTGATAAAAATTAAATTTTCTCTTATTTCTTTATAAAATAAAAAGTTTAAAATTTTGATTTACCATTATTGGGGTGTTAGTTTTTTTCGTGTGTCACTCCTAAAAACATACGTGATATCACATGAGTTACTTGCACATCATGCTTTATTATTTTATCATACATGCCTCTTGTTGTAGTTGGATTTGTTTTTTCTATTGTAATTTCCTAAGACTCAAATGTGTTTAAATGTGCTTTCTTTGGTTTGTATAATTGAAGATGCAACTTCGTTTGATTTTTAGTAGCAAGAAATGTGGCAGAGTTGTCACTTTTCCTATTGCTACTTTGGAACTTGTACATATTCTGGGGTTGTTTGATTTGCAGCATATGATGCCCTTCTCATGATGGTGACGATGGAAGTGGATAACAATCAGCGGTGGCATTCAGGGAAAAGAGACAAAAATAGTCGGACAAAATCATGATAAAAGGGGGTGGTCGGAAATCACAATTCACCAGAAGGCCACACGAATGCACAAGATTAAAACTATTGATACTGTGGAAGAAAAAGATTATAGAGCATATAAAGCATTTCTATAGGAATGGCCCAAGCCCATATAAAAATATATAGATCAACCAACAACTATTTTTTGTCTGAGGAAAGACTAAACACTTCAGAGAAGTCATGGGAAAAAAAAGTTAAATCAATGGATATTAGACTCGAGACGGTTTGATCGTAATTGGGACCAGTAAATAAAATTTAACTCAATGTACAGAAACCTATGAGTTGGGCCATTTGCCTATTTGTTAATTACATTATTATTTATTGAGTCTTTATTTTTTATTGTAGACACTATGCTATAGAGAAAAAAATACCAAAACAATATAAATTAATCCTATTCTTGTAGGTGTAAGAAATCTTCTCTAATTTTTTTTAGTATTTTTATGGTTTTCGTTCCCATTTCTCATTCTCTTTCATGTTTATTACTCTATGCCTTAGATTTTCATTGTAGTGAATGAGTTTTAATCGCTGCTTTTTAATTGACAGTGCTTCAATTTGTCATGCTGGAATAACACAGCGTGAGAAAATATTAATAATTTAACTTTTTATAGATAAAATGTATAAAAGTAAAATTTAATTCTAATTGAATCTTATAAAATTAATTTATAAAGTAAAATTTGTCGATGCAGAATTTTTAATACACTTCTTAATGTTGAAACTCCTCAATTCAATATAAGGATGATTCCGAAACGATCTTATAAGATCTAACCTAATAACTTCAACAATCTTATTAAAATAAACTATAATATTATATTATAAAAATAAAAAAATAAACAAAATATGAAAATAAAAATATTCTTTTAGTTTTTCTATATCTTGATAAAAAAACAAAAAGCTAATATACGTGTAATATATCCATATTAGACATAGATGAGAAAAATAAATAAATAAAAATATTTGATTCTTATTATAAATATAAAATTAAATAATTAATATTTTTTTAATAATTTGATCTTGTTATAATAAAAAATGTTTTAAAATTTATATTAATTTTTTTCTAAAAATCCTATATTCCTGTATTCTAAAAAAAAGTAATTTTAATTTGGTTGGAAAGCAAATCATGGTACATCAAAATATTAGTGACGCACATAGCTATCTCTTTTTCTCACGGATTTGCATTTTGGAATTTGAATTTTGATGAAAGGTAGTAAAATTTTGTGACATATTAACAGACAAAAGCCTGCAAAAATAAACGAGCAGTGACATGATGCAAGGCTCTGCAAAATCTGGTTACTCTTGGATTGAATTACAATCCCTTCAATTCTAATTCATCTCGCGTAGTTAAATTTACAATTTCCGAACAAACAATAGAATACAAGCAAACCAACAAAAGGAAAAGGAAAAAGAAAAAAAAAAAAAAAAAAAAAAAAAAAAAAAAAAAAAAAAAAAAAAAGAGAAGAGAAGAAAGAGTGAATGACGAGAAACAGAGGAAGATGTTCCCAGAACTCCATGCTATGATAGAATCATAGAATTACAAACCAAAATGACATCTTATTGCCGTCGCTGACTCTGTTGCTGCTGCTGCTGCTGCGTTTCTTAAGGTTGTTGAATATGGGTTTCCACTTCTTTCTCTGATTTCTCAGAAGTCACGTGTTTTTGGAGGCTTTTCTCAAAAGGGTTGGGAAGTGGAGGAGAAACAGAGGAGGCTTTGGGGGTGGCCAAGAATGTGGGTTTCTCATCTCCAGCCATAATCACCAGAATCTTCTCCTCGTACACGGTAGCAGATTCCTTCTTCTCAGAATCACCCTGTTTCTGCCCGCCACCACCATTCTCCATGTTCCTTTCACCGTTTTCTTCGTTCTGAAACTCCCCAGAAATTTTCCAGTAGGAGCAAGCCAAGATCAAGAGAGCGAAGGCTATGAGACCCAGCATGGCGGCGAGTCCTCCAAACAAGTAGGGAACGGGAGAGTGCCACGTGGGGTGCGGAGGATTCGTTAATGATGGCGTGGCGGCGGTGGGTGCGGTTGAAGTTGAGGTTGTTGTGGTGGCCATGCTCCTCATTTTAAACCTAGTAAGTTTTTGTAGTGTGTGAGGGTTTTGGTTTTGGGAGAGAAGTAGGTGTTGGGTAGAGATAAAGAAGGTTGTAAGGGAAGATTGGGGTGAGTGCTATTTATAAAGAGAAAGTTATTGCTTTCTGTTTTGGGTCACGGACTTACCCTGTTTTGTTGTTGCAAGATAGATATAACTTGCAGGGCAAGGGTGGTACTGTGTTACGGTACCCCTTAAAGACTTCGGCAGCCATCCCTATCGTAGGACAACTACCATTTTGTAGTGTTAGTTTAACTCTTCCGTTGTGTTTGGTTGGAGGTGTCGACTGTTTACGACGATAAAAGAGCGGGATGATTTTTGTTTATTTCAGAAGATTTACGTAGATTTGAGAGCGAGGAAATGCAGGAGGGCACCAGAGTTTCATCCACGCTCAACTACGAAGAAAGTAGGAGAAAGCCACGCTGGCATGTTCGAAGTTACATTTGTAACCTTTCATATACATGCATGTGAAACTACAGTAATCTGGCTCAGGCTCTTATCCCACCTATGTAGCGTTACCATGCAGCATGCAGCACGCACAGTTTTCACATAGATTCCTCTCACCTTTTATCAGAGATTCTTCTGAGTTTTCACACAGGAATCTTGACTATTTGACTGTTGAGAGATTTAGATTTGCAATTATATGGGAGGGGTTGGAGACTTGGAGACAGAAGAATGGTCTTCTTCTTCCTCAAGACTCTGCTTTTCTGTGAACAAATGTGCTAGAAGTATGTGGTGGGTGATCAATCCAGTGAGTTGTGTGTTGTTGGAGAATTTCGTGGTGGCAGGCGATGGACGTCGACGGCCATCGGAGTTCCTGGATTTCCTGTAAAATTGAAATATCATAATCGATTATTGAAGAAATATAATCGATTATACCTATATTTTCGCAAGCATAATCGATTATCATGGTCCCATAATCGATTATGCCTAAAATTTTATACATATAATCGATTATATTGCTGGAATAATCGATTATCTATGTCTTTTACTCATATTTGTTTATATTTGACGCTTGAGTCCTTGCTTTGGGTCGTTGATGGTGCTCTTTACTTCTGTTTATGACATGCAGGTGTTGGAGAGGTTCATTGTTGAGTTTCTGATTTGGT
>Ga0209489_102847_pt1 | contig 34560 bp, 17 predicted proteins | sample SiratrowhiteBW_FD_187527 | JGI IMG/M metagenome (GOLD analysis project Ga0209489, IMG submission 187527) | Root nodule microbial communities of legume samples collected from California, USA - Siratro white BW (SPAdes) (version 2) | ecosystem: Host-associated > Plants > Roots > Nodule | place...
AGCCGGATGTTCGTGACTTTTCATCTTGATCTTTGGTAGTTCACCTCCTTGGTTTACCTCAAACATAGATGATAAGGTTGCTAATGCATCAGCCAATTGATTATCTTCTCTCGAGATGTGATGAAATGTTATAATATCAAAATACTCCATTAATCCCTTAATATAGGCTTGATAAGGAATCAATTTTTTATCTCGAGTTTCCCACTCTCCTTTTACCTGTTGGACAACAAGGGCAGAATCCCCATACACTTCTAAACATTTCGCCCCTAATTCAATGGCAGCTCGAATACCCATAACACACGCCTCATATTCTGCTGTATTGTTAGTACAATCAAAACACAATCTTGCTGTCATAGGTATGTATTGCTTTGCAGGAGAGATAAGAACTGCTCCTATTCCATGTCCCAATGCATTAGATGCTTCATCAAAGAACAATGTCCATGTATTCTTGTTATTGTCATCTTCAAGGACCAAAATTTCTTCATCCGGGAATTCAAGCTGCATGGATTGATAATCTTCAATGGGTTGGTGTGCCAAGTAGTCTGCAAGGACACTGCCTTTAATAGCTTTTTGAGTAACATACTGTATCTCATATTCAGATAAAAGCATTTGCCATCGAGCTATTCTCCCTGTAAGAGCAGGTTTCTCAAAGATATACTTGATTGGATCCATCTTAGAGATTAACAATGTTGTGTGACTTAACATATATTGTCTCAATCTATGGGCAGCCCAAACCAAAGCACAACAAGTCCGTTCTAATATGGAATATCTTTGCTCACAATCTGTAAATCTTTTGCTCAGATAATAAATGACATGCTCTTTCTTTCCCGTTTCATCATGCTGACCTAGAACACAGTCCATTGATCCATCTAATACTGTCAAGTATAAAATAAGAGGTCGTCCAGGGACTGGCGGACGTAATATTGGGGGTTCTTGTAGATATTCCTTAATCTTCTCAAAAGCTGCTTGACAGTCTTCATTCCATTCTTTGGTCTGATTCTTGCGCAACAACTTGAATATGGGCTCGCAGGTGGAAGTCAATTGAGAAATGAACCTAGCAATATAGTTTAGTCTTCCTAGAAAACCCCGAATTTCTTTTTCCGTGCATGGATGGGGCATTTCTAGAATTGCACGAACCTTGTCTGGGTCCACTTCGATCCCCTTTTGGCTTACAATGAAACCTAGAAGTTTTCCAGATCTCACACCAAAAGTGCATTTTGCCGGATTCAGCCTGAGCTTGAACTTTCTTAATCTTTCAAATAATTTTCTCAGGTTAGCTAGATGTTCTTCTTCGGATTTGGACTTGGCAATCATATCATCAACATAAACTTCAATTTCTTTGTGCATCATGTCATGAAAAAGAGTTACCATTGCCCTCTGATACGTTGCTCCAACGTTTTTAAGTCCGAATGACATCACTTTGTAACAAAAGGTTCCCCATAAAGTAATGAAAGTAGTCTTCTCCATATCTTCCGGTGCCATTTTTATCTGATTATACCCGAAAAAACCATCCATGAATGAGTACAATGAAGATGTAGCAGTGTTGTCCACTAACGTGTCGATATGTGGTAGTGGGAAATCATCCTTTGGGCTTGCCCTATTCAAATCCCGATAATCAACACACATTCTCACCTTGCCATCTTTTTTCGGTACTAGTACGACATTTGCTACCCATTGGGGGTATTTGGCTACCGCCAGAAAACCCGCGTTAAACTGTTTTTCCACTTCTTCTTTTATCTTCAGAGCCATTTCGGGTTTCATTCTTCTCAACCTCTGCTTAATTGGAGAGCATTCCGACTTAAGAGGCAATTTATGTTGTACTATATCAGGATCTAGTCCAGGCATGTCTTGATAGGACCAGGCAAAAACATCTTTAAACTCCCTTAACAGAGAGTATAACCGTTCTTGCATCCCCTTTGTCAGACTAACTCCAATTTTAACATATTTTTCTTCCCCATCTTCTCCCAAATTAACTGTCTCAAGTATCTCTTCATGTGGTTTGATTTCTCTTGTCTCTTGTTCCACTAATCTCAACAATTCTAAAGGGGTTTCACAGTCCTCGTCGTAATCATTTTCCATATCCTCGACAGGGAGTTCGAAATTTGGATGCGAAATATTCAAGTTTTCAAAATCATCACATCTGCATTATCCGATTTTAGGCAAATAAATAGGCAAGAAAGCAAATAAGGAACACAAGTTTATTGGAAAAGAAATGCAAACTGACTTTTATTTATTGAACTTGAAAATCACAAATTTTTAAGCCCAAACCAAGGCTTTATTGAATTTGAAAAACATAAAGTTTTAAGCCCAAACAAAGGCTTTATTGAAAGAAAGAAAAGCAACGATTACATTTCATCATTAGCAAACACCACAGGTAAATCTTGGAACTCCCAATTGTTGATTCTCGCATTAGGAAGGCAAGGGCGCACGAGCTTCAAACTCTCTTGAGTTGGTGCTTCTTCAATTACAGCCACCACTTGGTCGGTATTTATCCATCCCGCACTTCAAAATGTTTGCCCTATATCACACAAGGTTATTCCTTCTTTTCTTCCCTTGAACATTTTCTTCTTGTCTGCCCACGTGGGTTTTACCCTAGTCCGTGTCTTCCCTTGTTCTCAGTTAGCTCAAGCGGATTCAGGAGTCCTTGACCATTTTTCCCTAACTTCTTCCCATACTTGTATCCTTCCTTCAGCATGGTTTTAATTCGTTTTCTTTCCTTTATTGTTTTTTTCATTTTTACATTTATTGAAAGCAACCTAAATAACACAACAATAAAAATAAAAATAAATACTTAAACCTTTTTTTATTTTATTTTAATATTATTATTATTTTGAAATATATATTTATCATTATTATTTTTCCTACTTTTCAAAAAATAAACAAATTATCTAATTACTATTTTAGAACATTAACCAAATGGAGCCTGTAGAATAAAAAGGATGAGCATAACAATTCAAAAAGAAAATGCATCAATTATTAGACAATCAACATTTAATTGAAAATCATCAGCGTTTAATCACTATTAAGCAAAAAATCGTTTGCAATTAATCAGAATAATAATCAAATCAACTATTAAATTTCTAGCCTTTCTAAAATTTTTTAAATTTATTTTCAATTAATTTTCGTATCATTAATGAGCATCAGAAAAGGCAAGCAAAAAGAGAGGATATGACATGGCAACACTTTAATAACAATTTTATTTTTTTTTAACAAATTTTTAATAGAATGATTTTCTTTACTTTTTTTTCTTTTTTACGAATTTTATTTTAACTTTATTCATAAAATAGAATAGAATCAAAACTCTTTTTTTTTATTTAAATAATAACACACATTTTTATTTTTGTTTTATATTGTTTTATATTTTAGAATAATTTTATTTGCCCGGACGAAATTGGGTGTTGACAACATCTAACCCCAATAACAATAGATTTAGTTTCTCATAGTCATGAAAACCCTAAAAATATAAGATGAATAGTGGAAGAAGAAGATGATTCCACAAAAAAAAAAAAAAATCTAAAGTTGTTATCCAAAACTAACTCTTTTTCTATTATGGCTCTGTGTGTCTAAACCCTAACACAGGCACTCAATAAATAGATTCTGAACGACGTCCATGCCCAATCCAACTTAAGTGGCGTCAGACTCAACTCTCCTTACAACAACCCAAGATCCAACTCGCGCTTGACCTAACTCTAGTGCCATTGAGTGCGATTGTGCTGTATTGACTCCTCTTCTTTTCATTCCTTCACAGACCTTCTGTGTATTCTTCTTCATGGGCTTCAATCTTTTTTCACTAAATCCAATGCTTTTTGTTTTCTTTCTAGGCAAAATAAGGGAAATTAGTGTAACTTACAATTCTTATACACAAGTAATCAATTATTAACAAAAACATAATAAAATAAAGAAATAAGCAAGGTTCAAGTTCATAAAGAGTTTATTTTATGATAAAAATTATGTCCAAAATATGATAGAAATAAATGTTATTAGTCTTTGTCTTCCCAAACTTTTTGATTTTCTTGTCTTTCTTAAAGTACACCAAGCTTCGTTATATAGAGGTACGACTTAACTTCTTTAAGCATTATGAAGCCCTTCCCCAAACTCAGATAACTCACAAAGTTTTTATAAGAAGGTGCAAGAGAGGCTAGTCAAATCATAGTTACGTCTTCATCTTGTATCCTGACGTTTATGTGCCAAAGCTTTATCAACATAAAATTAAACTCATCAAGATGAGCCTAAATTAGTGTAACCTCTTTCATATGAAACCTAGACAACCTCTTCTTTAACAAAAGCTTGTTACAATTTAACTTTATAATAAAATGATTCTCCATCACAATGTTATTAAGTTCTTCTCCTTCACAACCTCGAAAAATTTCCCATCTAATAATTATAAAAAGACCATCAATGAATCTTTTCCTGCATTTGCATAAAAAAGAATAGTTGTATCATGTATTAGGTAAGATAATCTCTAAGTTGCTTCATTTTCATTTCTCATAACAAGTACAATTTACCTTTATATAAAACCAAAACACAATTATATATTATTTTAAATTATTTCAAAGTTCACAACAACTCAGAAAATGCATGCAATAAATTATTGGTTTACCACATAACACTTAGTCATCTTACACCTTAACTTGTATGGGATGTTTTGGTTAGTTAATATCTTTTCCATGTTTTGAGAAACTTTCTTTATTAAATAAAGTTATGTATGGGTTCAAGATTTCTAATTGATGATTGATTTACCAATACAGATATCTAACCATATTCCGATTGACATTTTATTTGATAGAATAATATGGAATATTGGTAATTTGATGAGCTTGGAAATGGTAGAATAAACTTTCTCATATCTTATATAAATTTGTATTTAATAAATTATAAGAATTTCATTGTTATCTTATAAACAAGATAAAAAAAATCAACTTCAAATATGATTTGAAACTTTCTACATATTTTTTTTTTGTCAAATTGAATATTAATAATGAAATTAAGTAGAGTTCACATGGATATCTAAAGTGATATGATATTTGACTTTTATAAATTTTGTGGGTGTGGAAATGTATTGATAAAACCCATAAAATATTGTGGTCATTCGATCTTTCACATGTTGTCGAATTTAATATAAAACAAATTTATCTGAAGTTTAAACTAATGTTTTGTAGCTTCACATGATTTAGTTGACATACACCTTAAAAAAATTGCTCATGATATCTATGTATATTAATCTATAAGGTAATCATCATCAAGCTTATTCACATAAATGCTTATTACCCATCCAGTTAGAAAACATTAATAGTAATAAACATTCTCTTCTTTTAAAACATGAGAATAAAGATATTGTCTTCTTAACTTAATTACAGTGACAGTTTTATATTTACTATTTATTTTATCTTCTTAAGATAATTTAATTAAATATTATTCTAAAATATGTATTGATCTATTTTAAGCTGTTACTTATTATTATTCATGCATTAGTTGACACCAGCGCAAACAACTTAAAACTTAAATATTGGGTCAGAACATTTGAAGATAATGACTACTAAAATTGTGGTGGTGCACGTGTAGGTTGTTCACAATTTAGTTTTGGAGAAATAAAAGACTTAATCAAATTCAACTGAAGTACAAAGTAATACTAGAAAGATAAACTAATCTAATTAATTTTAGTAGATAGTTGGCAGGATTTCTGCACTTAAAAAATTTCTAAAATACCAATAATGTCCTTGTTATTTTATATATTAAATAATTTTTTTTCACATTTACAGAAATATCTCTCTTATATTTTTTTTAACAATAATAAAAATGATGTTGGATATTGTTAAAATATTTACAACAATTTAAAAAGTTCAGTTTAACACATTATTAAAAAAAGTATAAATATTTTTTTAATATTTATTAGATTTTTTTATTATTTATCAAAAAAGTTTATTAATATTTATGGAAGAAGTTAAGAACTTTTTACTTGATTGCACTTATTTGTATAGATGACTTGGTATGAGAGAAAAAAAAATTATTTAATAAATAAATTTAAAAATAATAATGAGGAGATTGTTAGCGTATTAAAAATTTGTTAAATGCAGGAAATAATGTGTATTGTTCAGGAAACAACTGTCATTTTAGTATTGATCGGAATTAAAATATTCACAAAATATTATTTTTATGTTAAAAAAACTAAAATAAACTATTATACTTATTAAACTTTCTTTTGAGATTAATTAAATTAAATTTAAAATCAATACGCCATCAATTACATAATTACTTCTAAAAAATAGATGCAGGAAATAAATAAATAAAATAAAAAATTAATCAATTACCATTTAAATTTTAAGTAAGATTCGGGGAGTTCACTTAAATTTAAATTTAAAAATCCAAACCCAACAAAACTTCTACTATTATTAATTAGATTTGTCAATTTTATTCGTATGCTTCTATTTCCTATTATTTTAAAATAAGGTTTTTTAAAAATACACTTTCTTTGAAATGTTAAAATTAAAAAAAAAAAGTATTTTTCGAATAGTTAACATTTTTTTAATACTTATAGAATGTATTTTATGGAAAGATGATATTTCAAATAGACAAAAACATATAATAGAAGTATACCTAAAACACGTGGTGGTGCAAATAAAAAGTGTCCTCGCCCTTTTTAATTTTGGGCCCATTCGCATTTTGATATGGACAAGCTTATACACGTGCTAGATTTGGTTGGCCATTGCTTCATGCAGCATATCACTTTTTAACCTACAAACCATATCACTGAACGAAATAACTAAAATATTCCTTTGTATTTATAATTTAATGGCTTCCAGATTTAGAATTTAGAACTTCATTCTAGAAAATATTTTCTAAAATATAAATTTACATTTCACAATATATTTTTTTGAAAAAATTCCAAAAAGTAAAATTTATATTTTAAAAAATCACTCTGAAAAATATATTCTAAAAAACATATGGTAAAATATAAAATTTACATTCTAAAATTTTTTCCTGAAATATATATTGAAAAAAACAACATAAGATATGAAAAAAATAAAGAATTCTTGATGAAAGAAGTATTAGGGATAGAACATTTATAGACAAACTCTTATATGTAAAAATGTAAGATAGATATTTTCATTTATAACATTTTTTAAAAGTTGTAAAAACGTCACTAAGGGTTAGAAAAATAAGTATAAGGTGCGTCTAGGATTAGAATTGCCGCACCTCACACATTATTTGTCACATGTCCACTTGTGACTGGTATACTTGAAATTTGTTAAACAGGTTTATCTATGTCCATATGACAACAACTAAATAGAATACTTAGAAAACTTGTTTAACCAGCTAGGGTTAGGAAAAAATATAAAAATTAAGGTTAGGGTTTGAAACTTAGGTAGCAAGCTTTCTAAACCTATAAATTAACATGCTAGGCTATGTAATTGTAAACATGATTTTGGAACTAGTGTTATACAGTTTAATTTTTAATACATTTAGTTCGTGAACTTTATTTTTATTAGCTTCTCTTATAAGACCAATTTAATCTTTATTAGTTTCTCTTATAAGACTAGCTCAGAATTTTCCATTAAAAATTTGTTTAACCTCTTCCAGTTTCATTGGTCCAACAATTCACTCTACTTCATCGCACAAAACAACCTTCATTCTTCTCCAATTTTTCTTCATTCTTCCATTCACTTCCGTACCAAATTGTTCTTCTGATTCACTTCCGTGTACAATTTGTCACCATCAATTGGATTGGAATCCGTAGCACACAACAAGGACTACATTAACTCTACTCTAAGTCTTGTAGACTTTGTATATTTTTAACATGAATGAAGTGAAATAAGAAGAGCGTCTAATACTCCTTGTTTCGTTATCTATCTAGAGTTTAATGTGGATTATTATCTAATTTTAAAATACTATATATGATCAAGCAGATATTAAGATAATATAGGAGTGGTATAATACCATAAAATAAAGATTTTTGGTTTGACATAATATATTTAGAAGGTTAAAAATGATTTTAAATATATTAGAGAATCTTCTTTGATGACTTCGATGGTTAAAGGAATAGTTTTTTTACTCTTAACACGTTAAGAATTTTAGATTCAAATACTTTTAAAAAGACTTACCAAAACGTCTACTACCTTCTACAATAATTTAATCTAAGATTTGTAAAAAACTCTGCGACTGTTCACTTTGTAGAATCCATTAGTATAATGATTTAGTAATGTTAAAGCAGGTGTAGACCGTATTAAATCTAATAATTTAACAAAATAAAATATAACATCCCAACATCCAATTTAGTTCAGATAAATAAAATTATTTTTAAAAAAATAAAAAAAATATTTTTAATTGATTTTGATATATATATATATATATATATATATATATATATATATATATAATAAAAACTTTTTAATTAGTTAAAAAATAAAAATAATTTTCTTTTTAAAAAATCAAAATGAGTGTTTTAGGATTCTAATGTAACCCACTAAATAAAAGAAATAGAAAACTAAAAAAAGAAGAAATATTGTATTTTTTATTATTTTGTTTCCAATTTAAGGATAATGATTTTACTTTTAATTTGATGATTCTCGAATTTATTACAATTTAGAGTTCAGATTTTATTTTTTAATTTGAAATTTTTTGGATCTTAATATAATTTGAGAAGTCTGATTTTATTTTCAATTTGAAGAATCTCAAATTTATTATAATTTAAGGAGTATGATTTTATTTTGCAATTTAAAGATTTTAATTTTATTTTCAATTTGAAGTTTTGTATTTTATTTTCACATTATATATATTCACTCACATACGGAGAAAAGGTACCTTAAATCTGTTTTCGAATACCATTTTCTTATCTTTGGCTTTTTCATAATAAACTATGGTGGTGATTCCTCTATTTGTTTTTTTCTTCTAAAAAACAATATTTTTATTTTTTCTTTGTCGACTCGTTACCCGAGTTGCGACAATTGGCGACATAACATATGAAATGAAAACGATGGTGTTTTTTATGGGTTGGAACCTTAACCTTGTTGGGTTGAGGGTTTATTGGAATCAAATATGGGATGCGGAGGAAGAGATAATGTGTGAATGTCTTTTTTTTTATGTATGTTTCGACAAAGAGAGAAAAATGAATGAATTTTGTGTTCTTTTTCTCTGTGTGTGGGTGAATATATATAATGTGGAAATAGAATACGAAACTTCAATCTGGAAATAAAATCAAAATCCTTAAATGGCAAAATAAAATCATAATCCTTAAATTACAATAAATCTGAGATTCTTCAAATTGGAAATATAATCAGAATCCTTAAATTGTAATAAACTTTGAAAAATAAGTTTAGGCTGAGTTCAAGAGAGGAGAGGGTGGGTGTGAATTGAACTTTCAAAAATTTTCTCAAAAGATGGAAAGTATTAAATGTAGAATGAAAATTCTTTATTGAAACAATCAAAAGTGTGACTTTGAAGTGTACAACAAATAATCAATATATTCCAAGATCAGAATCAATCAATTGAAACAATACAGAAATCTAAAAATAGCAAGAAACAATTTACTGTAACACAGATGCAATCAATTGAATACAGTGCACAAACCCAAACGGTTCATAAATAATCAAGTCTAGAAACAATAAATAGTAGAAGCAATTAACTAAAATAAGAGTGTGAATCAGTTCAGTCAGAAAACAGTTAACTGACACACACAATCAATATATTGACTAGAACACACAAATCAGTTAATCAGGAAAACACCAGAGTCAAATACGGAAGCAATCAATTGAATAGAAACACAATTCAGAACTGCCCAGAAACAATAAGATAAACAGAAGTAACAGTTAACTGAAAGTCAATCATACAACAAGATAATCCATATATAATACACTAAACAAGAAGAAACAATTGATTCAAGAAAATAAGTTTTTAGATATGCAATCAATTATCTAACAATCACAATTAATAGGTAATAGAATCAAAGAACTGATAAAGTCAATTAAACATATGTAAAAACAAATATAGAGAACACAATATAACACCAGCAGAATGAACAATCAATTGAGCGCAATGAACAATAAATTGAGCATGCGACAACAAATATGATAAAGTGTTCAAGAAGAGAGAAAGAGAGATCAAGAACACCAAGATTTATACTGGTTCATCCTTTCTCAAGGGCTACGTCCAGTCCTTTGCCAACTAGCAAAGAGTTCTAGTAAAAAGATCACCAAGATTAGTTCAGTACAACACAATACCTTTGCTCCCCGAAAGTTAACACTACACCCTGCAACACACAACCTACTACACCCCACAGCAGTTGCGAATACAATGTAAAATCCTACTACACAAACCTAATTACAAACCCTATGCAATATGGGTATCAAAACTACAATTACAAATCACAAAACCTATGCAATTTGTAACCAAACTGCTCACAATACAAGTGATATAAAATTAGAATGAAAACAGTAGTACTTCTACACATAACATATTACAAATGGATGAAGAACATTGTAGAAGACTTAGCTTTGGTGTAAAACCAAGAATTTGCACAAAACTCACTCAATGCAAGGCTCCAAGATTAAGGTTCTTGAGGTTTTTCTTAAAGTAAATCGAATGTCACAAGTTCTCAAAGTGTACACACGTTTTTCTCTCTTAAAATATCACTATTGATCAGTCAAATGTCTTTTGTACTTATGAAAACACGTGTTCCCCCTTATATAAGAAAACTGGTTTTTAAATCTATCAAAAATTCAATCGATTATCTCAATCATTCAATCGATTGATTTTCTGTGACCTAGAAAAAATCCAATAAGTTGATTTCTAAAAACCAGTTTACTGATTTACTCTTTAAAATATATTTTTCCAAAATCTATTAATCCTCATTTTAGAACCACTTAATAATTTGTTAAGTAAAATAAATTTTGGAGCTTACTTTGAGTGATATCTCATGCAACTCATGGTTTTGAACCAAAACCACACTCACACACACTCAAACTAAGTTTTAGATCAAAACTCCCATCAAGCTCCATGATGACTTCATGCAATCCACTTTGCAAGCTTTGATCCATGTTGCATTACTAGAGAATTGTTAAATAGTGACTGAAAAAATCGGTCACTATTAGTGACTGAATTAGTGATCGAAAAAATCGGTCACAAATTCAGTCATTGATTCGGTCACAGATTATAATAATAATAATATAATAATAATAATAATAACAATAATAATAGTAATAACAATAATAATAATAATATTAATAATAATAATAATAGTAGTAATAATAATAAGAATAATAATAACAATAATAGTAATAATAATAATAATAATAATAATAATAATATTTATAATTATAATATTAATAATAATAGTAATTATAATTGTAATTGTAATAATAACTATAATATTAATCGTAACATGACAGAAAAATTGTTTTGGTCTAATGACTATAGGCTGTCTCAAGCTGCTGAGGGGTCCTGGGTTCAAGTCCCCTTGGTGCACTGTAGCCAAAATCTCATTGAAATGATTAATGGTGGATAATAAAAATAATAAAAATATAAGCAAAAATAGTATAAATAATAATAAGAATAATAGATGTTAAAATAATAATTTTTTTATAATTAAAATAATATTCGAAATTTTTTGAAATATTTTTAAAATTGGTCACAGAATCGATTACAGAATCGGTCACAGAATCGGTCACAGAATCGATCACAGATTTGGTCACAGATTCGATCACAGAATCGGTCACATATTCGGTCACAGAATCGCCCACAGATTCGGTCACAGAATCAGCCACAGATTCGGTCACAGAATCGGCCACAGATTCGGTCACAGAATCGGCCACAGATTCGGTCACAGAATCGGTCACACTTTCGGTCACATATTCGATCACTATACATCAGCGACTAGTAAAATAACGACTGATGCGTTTGGTCACTAAATCAGTCATTGGTTTAATCAGTGACCGATTTTGATCGTTTAGTGACCGATTTTTTTGTCACTATCAATGATTTTTCTAGTAGTGTATGGAAGGTGATCATTTCATCATGTTAAAGCTTGTTGTTGAGGATAATAGTCAGAAGATGTATGTAGAATACGAACATTGTCTCTTAGTTAACTGATTTAACACCAATAGTGTTCTTCTATGAAGCTTAAGATATGTACAAAAATTTGAGCAACATTTTTACACTATACAATGCTGTTTATATCTACATTTGATACGCTTTATAAAGATTTTGAGCAAGATGACTGTTGTGAATTATTTTTTGTCCATTGAATCAGATTTAGTTCTTTTGTGTGTACTTCTTCGTCATGTGAGCTTACTTAAATGTAATGCATTAAATGTATTTTGTACAACATTAAATACTCTCTTCTTCTTTACATAATATTTCCAATAGTTGGATCATGTTATCTTTCCTTGGGCAATATGCCTTGGCTTTATTTTTCCTACTTGTGAATAGTTGTACGAGATAAATATCTTTTCTAGAGTTGAGAGTGCTCAATGCTTAGGAACTGTAAAGAAGGAGTAGCATTAGCTTGAACTATATAGATCTTTCGATGTTGACTTTAGCTTATTCTTTTAGTAGATCTTTTTGACAGATGAACATTCCCTACAACATAGAATAAGCATATAAATACTTTGTTGAAGTATGGGATTATCTTAGTTTCTGTGTGTATCGAGTGATGTTTTATGCATATTTCATCCAATCTTCTATCTGCCTTATCAACTTAATAAAAGACGACACTGATGGAATACGCCCCATCCACCTTAGTCAAAGAATAAAGAGGACAAAGAGTCAAAGGGTGAATCCAGAGCTTCCCAGAAGATTGGGCCCATCTCAGTCTGTTTGGGCTTTCAATCGGGCCCAAATGCAAAAATGAAGAAATAACTTTGTATAAAATAGAGTATCAAGAAGAAATTCTCTAAATTGTATAAATTGTTTAGAATAGTTTAGAATAATTTAGGCCGAATAAAATAGATTTGAGCTTTGTATTTTTGGGCCATGTAGTGTAAGTGTTGGGCCTTGAGGCCCATAAATAATGTTGAGCGTGGTCAAGGAGTCCAAGTTAGGGTATGGGAGAAACTCTCTCCCTATGCCACTTGTCATCACCTTGTGAGAGTCTTGGAGTGCAAGCCAGGTTTGAGAAGCTTGTCATAAAAGCTCTTCTATAAATAAAGGTGTAGGCAAAGTGTAAACTAAGCTTGATTTACCTTAATGAAATGTTGTAGAATTTTCAGCATATTATCAAGTTTCCAATTGAGTTTCTTCTCTAAGGAGATTGAGACTCTCTCTTAAAGGTTAACCCAAACTCCTTCAAGTTCCCTTTCATCACCTAGATCACCATCGTTTGAAGCTTCCACCATAAGCTTTCTACACAATCTTCCTTTCCACGGTTTCTTTTCCATGTCCATTGCTTCCTCATTCAAGAAGAGTTCCTCACATTTATTTGGATCAGTGCAAGCTTCCTCCATACTCTACAACATCACGTGTAGATTCAAGAAGCCAAAAGCACCAAGGAGCTCTTCTATCAAACACAGTATTCTATCATCTATCAAACTAAACATCAAATTCTTTTGCTGTTCTGGAGATGCTTCCACCTTTTTAGAATAAAAAAAAAAACTTCTCCCAAGCAGCGGAAGATGAAAAATATTAAAAGTTTTCAAGCTTCGAAAGAATCTCAATTTTCCTTTCCTAAGGAAAGTTTCTTTGAGAGAATGAGGATAACATTACTATCATTTAAGACCTTAAGGGAGCTTGAAAACAAGCATTTAGCAAATTAATTCTTATTCAATCAAAAGATAAGTGTTACATGGAGGCAAGGGATCTTATTTATAAATGCACAATCCTTTTCACTTCGTGATTTAGAGAATGTGGGACTAAAAGCACACAAATATAGAGACACACGAGTGAAATTTTGGAGCATTACTCACTCCATGCATGAGCGCCCCAAATTGTGTTATTTTTGGCCTAGGTTAAGCATGACTTCAAGCTTCATGTGTCTCTCCTTAGATGAAATTGACTATGTTTCCTAAGGTTTTTGGCTAACTTTTCAAGCTCAAATTGAGGCCTAATGAAGCCCAAAACTCGACCACATATACCTCTACAAAATCCTAAAAATAATAAAATAGAAACTACACTTATACAACCTTTACAAGACTAAGAAGAAGGAAGAAAATCTTAGTACTCTACTCTTCAAGTGTAGAGTCTTCCTTCATGAGACTTGTATTCTTCTTTCCACTTAGGCAATGTTTTTTAGGCTGGATAGTTTCCATCATATATGATATGTTGTTTTCATAAAGTTATCATTTTATAGTTGGAGTATGACCATGTTTTATGCTTAGCTCTTTTTAGCACTTAGCCAAAACCATATGATGTTGAGCTTTTACTCTAATAGATAGAATTAGATTGAATGATATTTTGATTTGATTCATATTTTTTGGTTAAATGGCGTTTTTTCAATTGAACTAATTAATTGAATCATAATTGTTCGAACTTGGATTTAATTTTTTAGAGAACAATGATAACAGAAATTGTATAGATCTTGAATATGTTAATTGAACTTTCATCTTCTTATTTTACATTTTCAATCTCTATTTTAATTTTTCAATTTTGTTTTCATTCTAAAACCCTAAATTTATTTTGAGATCGGTATAATATTAAATATTGAATACAATCAATTGTGTCTTATGAAAATCAATCTAGATTACACTCTATATTATAATTTTAGAGAAGTTTAGTTACTTTAATCTCAAAATGACATTGAAAACTAGTGAGAAACTAAGAGAAAGTTGTTACACACCTGAAACTCATTAGTGAGAGATCAAATATCGGTGTAATGAATTATCTTGTTCTATAAAGCTATGAACACTTGTAAATCATTTCACTTAAAATAAGTCAAATAAATCAAATATTAATCTTTAATAGAAGATTATCAGAACAAATTTTTCATAGGTTTTTGTTTAATATTCTATATCTATATTCTGTATTTGTATTCGCTTCGGTTTGAGTCTATATGTTGATCATAAGCATTTTGAAATCAATTACATAGATTAGTTGGTTTGGTATTATATTTGTTTTATGATTAATCTATATATTGATTTTTCTATGGATTCTTTATACTATTTCCTATTGGATTATACTTGATATAGCAATAAAAGTCACTCCAAGTATAAGATGTACTTTTGTAAGTGTTTAAGATGTCTATAAATATTTATATATATATATATATATATATATATATATATATATATATATATATATATATATATATATAGATATAGATATATATATAGATATATATATATATATATATAAAATATATATATATATATATATATATATATATATATATATATATATATATATATATATATATATAAAATATATATATATATATATATATATATATATATATATATATATATATATATATATATATATATATATATATATATATATATATATATATCTATATATACATATATATATAAAACTCATCTTAGCATATTTAATTTCTAATGGTTGTGGTGGTAAAACGAGGTTTCCATCGAAAGTAAAATTATCTAAATATTTTTCGCAATTAAAATTAAGACTATTCACATCTATCATAATTATATCTTATCTACATCCCTTGCCCTTGTAAAGTTATTTTAATATGTACAAAATCACATATTTTAAAGCTTAATTACATAATAAATTTAGTCTGAAAGTATAGATGATTTTATTATCGAAAACAATAAAATATGATGAGAATCGTATAATTAATTATCTTGATTATAACTAAAAATATTTTAAAATACTTTATGATTATATATAACATGAGATTATAATATAGATCATAATCTTATAATATTGTAATATTAAAAGTAAGATTATAACATGTGATTCTATAACTTAGTTGTAATTTTATTTTATAAATTATAATAAATTCATAATAATTAATTATGAATTATACAGAGAGAAAAATAAATCATTAATTAAGTCATGAGTTTTTAATCAATATATAACATTTTGATTTATAATTTATTAATAATATTTGATTTGAAATTTCGTCAATAGTGTGCAATCAAAAAGTTTATATTATATTTTCAAAATAAAGACTATTCATCATTCTATTTATTAATGGAAAGTGTAAGATTTTTTTTTTCAAGTTATTACGCATGAAATGCTTAAAATATATGATTTGATATTTTTTGAAAATCAAGAAGGAATGTAATTCAAACTTATACATTTTGTGAATACTTATGAACCATAAGAAGGATAGTTCAACTTTGAAAAAAATTATAACATGACGAAATGCAATGACGAAATGCATTAAGTTTGTTTAAGAAATAAAAATTATTTTTACTTTTATAGGATTTGACATTTCAACTAAATTAAATGAAAATATGAAGGATATTGATATTAGTAAGAGATTATATTCTATATAGATAAAGCTCTATTAGTGTAATATCAATAATAAACAACGTTTTTCAAATTTTATATTCTTTCACATCTAGATTGACGTAATTACGTTTGTGTGGATAAATTTTTAATGCAATTTTCTCTATTAGTATATTATTAGAAATTTTACATCGACTAAAGAGAAAACTAATTTATAAGTGAAACAAATCTCATCTTATCAAACTAGTTTTGTAAAAATGAGTTAGACTTAAACTCACTTCCTAATATAATATCAAAGTCATGAAAAGTCAATTTTAGTTTATATTATGACCTATCATGCCACTTGTTATCGACCCCCTTCAATTCTCATATTTATTGTTCTCAGTGTGAATATACGATATTTTTGACATGAGAAAATGTTTTGAAGATCTTATATCAATCAGATATAAGATCAATTTATAATATATAAATAAAGACAAATTTTACCTTATCAAGTCAATTTTATGAAAATTAGTTAGGTTTAAACCTATTTTGTAATACATATTTCCCACACTCATATAAGCATAATCTTATTACTTTTATTATTATAGCTCTCATCCGTGTAAATACATTCACACATGTTAGAATGCAATTACATTTCATTATATTAATTTCAAATGTAATAATTTTTTCTCAAATTAATAGTAAAATTTAATAAACTCAATTATATCATTACAATCTCAAAACTACTTGGTTATAACAACATGATACATAATAATATAAAATTAATAAAAAATAATGTCTTTTTTTATCTGGAAAGTTCTATTATTTTTAAAGTTACATCTAAATATATAAACTATAACTATCTTATATAATAAGGTTGAAAAGTTTATATATTGATATCGTATAAACTTATAGATAAAGAAAATACTAATTTGACATCATTATTCACTTATATTTTTATTTGACACTATATTTTATTAATAAAATATTATATAAATAAAATAATAATATATATATTAATATTAAATGATGTCAAAGATAAATAGTAGTGTCTACCATAACTCCTTGATATTCATATTTTCTTTTTACTTATTTATATTTGTTTATTCATTTATTCACTTGGTATTTTCTCATGTATAACTTTATTTTGTATTGTGATAAATTCTGGTATCTGAACTAAAACTCAAAAGATGTCAGAAAATTATTAACTGGAAGAGTTCACTTCAATTTTCTACCCCTATATATATATATATATATATTACTTAAGATGATGACACTGACGGTGTTAGCCTTCTGATAGTAAAAGTATTAAGTGAGCTTCGGATAGTTATTAGTTATGTAACTTAATGACATATATAACTAATTTTAAATAAAATATTAAAAAAGACATGTGGTGTCAGTAAAAGAAAAGGAATAAACTGTAGAGGATTAAAAAAGTTTAATAATTGTTCATTCTTTATAACCATTTCCGTTTCATATATACTAAACTTGAAGTTCATAAACACAAACTAAAGAGCATTTAATAAATGTAGAAGTATTTATTTAGACTAAATTTTTTATTATAACAATTGTTAATAGCCATGGCCATGTGGCTAAGAAAAATAAATTAAAAATGAAGTATAGACATTGAAGAAAATAGCACATTATTAACCCCACCTTTTTATCTAAAAACTGTGTCCCTGAGGAAGGAGATTTTCATCCACTACTCTTTTTGAAGAAGACCCTTTTCTTTCAATATTACGCATAATATTAAAAAAAAAAATCTTGCAATTGGTTAATAATCTAAACATTAACACCGTCTTATTTTATATTACCATTATTTAAAGACAAGTTTCTTACAATCATAGCAAAATCTCATTACTTATATACTTCTTTTAACAAAACCAAATATTCCCGAATCTTGAACTCAACCTAAACTCAATTCGAAATATCATCATGTGCAACCTTCCATGCCCTGGGGAAAGTGAACGAAAACATGAAGTGACGTTTCTCCGACAGCGTTCAAGAGCGTTAGCTTTCAGAAACAGTGCATGGCACATCAGAATAGAATAAATAAATAAATAATAGATATCAGTATAGCAACAGTGGATCTGAAGCAATCACTCATTATCGTTACTTTATAGAGAGAGAAATTGTACATGGATGGGACATTTTATTTTGGGAGAACATGAATCACATAAGGTTTAGCGAAGTCACAACAACAACAACATCAATTCTTCTCTGAGTTCTCTTAGGCTAAGGAAAAAGGAAAATGTTATGCAATTGGGCAACAGAAAAACGGAAGAAGGAGAAGTAGGTAAGAACTAAGAGTGTTAACTAAGAGTAATAGTGACAGTAACGGTAACAGTATTTTACATTCTACATCAGCATGGGGTCTGCACCAACCTGAGTGCTGCACATTTTAGGAGAATCCATCAAACAAGGACTAAGCCTAAACATGAGAATGCAAAACTCCATTTGACTAAGAGCACCATCTCCGTCCAAATCACCCTCCATTAGCATGCCCACAAGCTCATCGTCTCTCACATCCAAACCCAGCAAGTAACAGTTGATCTTCAAGCTCTCGAAGGTGATGAGGCCCTTGTTCACGTCCATGAGCAAGCGAAAGCCGTTGCAGAGTTCTCCAATGAATCCTTCTGCCCCCATGCGCAAAATCATGGAGGGGAAGTAGTCCTCGAAGTCCAGAAGGTAGTCCAGTTCCATCTCCCGAGGAATCTGTCGGCCAAAATCTGAAGAACAGGCTCCTGTTATCACTGTGTGCAGAGGATAATGGTAGCTTGTCATAGAAGAGTCATATGTTTGTTTATATAGTAAAATAATCAGAAACTGCCAACAGAGATTAGGATTCTGAATATTACCCTTTTATTGTGTCTTTTTGGTAAACTGGTTCTTCAAAATTGTGGCATTTTGTCATATAAATTTGCAGAGTTAGAAAATTTCTGAATGTTTTTTCTTTTTTCAAATTATAATTATTTGGTGCGCATGATTTATTACCATTATTTCTTTTAAATTTTATAATTTGATATTATTACATTTCAAAATGAAGTCAACGACAAAGAGCGATAGCATGAGAAAGATTTTCAATTTCAGAAAACTTTATTAACATCTTTTTTTTTTTTTAATTTCAAATGCTAGTCGACAATACTTTCACAGTTTCATAGACTATAATGGTAATTTATTCTATATATTTTGTATATCTCGAGTTAAACTAGCAATTAGTAACACATAATAAACCAATCTAATTAGACAAATGCTATTTAGAAAATTATTATGAGTATTATAAAAAGGAAATAAAACAGTAAAATAAATTTAGTTTCACTTAATTAGCTTATCATCTATTTATATTTATATTTGTATCTTTTTAACTTTCATCAAATGGAAGTTATGGATTTTTTTTAATTAATGAGATAAATTCAATTAATTTGATTTTCTTATTTTTTTGCTAGTAGTGATAAAAAATCATTGAAAAATACTTTGAATTGATTGTGCATTAGTGTTTTACACTCTTATTTGATACTAGATAATTATCAAGCTTGTAGTAATATCATTATTTATAAATTATAAGTTTGACTGACTTTTATAATATACTAGAAACAATAGTGTTAATTTTCTAATAAAAAAATAAAAACATAGCTGATTGTTCTATTTTTGACAACTACTGTTAATCTTTTAAGTATATTCTTTTCATTTATTATTTTTTTCCGGTAAGATTAAAATAGTAACAGTATTAAGTAATAATTGCTGCGTACTCTCCTTCCAAAAAAATACTTACAAAGTACTTTAATAGCATTTGAGTAAGTAATAATACAAAATAGTTCTCCTTTGATCTATGCTAAAAGGGTACAAAGATAATAAATTAACTAGTTAGAACGATGTTTGTACCACAAAGCAAATTATCTACGTAGTGGACCCTCACAAACTCTACTTTTTCTCCAATAATTTTGCATGAAACTGTTCAAATAAGTACCCCTATTAAATCAAGGCATTAGAGAAGCACTGCCACGTGGCTGAGTTATTAATATGATGTGAATGTTTCGGGTATGGAGCTTATAATTATCTCCCCTTTCATTGCAACAATTGCTTTCTTTTCACAGTAATTGAGACGTTCTCTTTCGTGGAAGGTGCGCAAATCTTGTTTGGGAAAGCATAAAAAATGTACGCATTCTTGTACTCATTCATAACGTATGCTACAGGAGAAGATCATACATATACCTGTAGCCACTTCATGAGAAGGTTCCACGTTTGTGTTTTATTTGATGGGACCCCGCATGTGCTTCTTCAACATGTATATATATTTTTTTATTTGATTAACCAGAAGGCAAAAACTAGAGGGAACAGTTTCTACTTTTATGCACAGTAATGTTACAACGGCTTATAGACAAAGAAAATGAGATGATACAGACACAGACAACATATGCTGATAAAAAAAAAAAAAGACACAGACAACATGTACTATAGGGTTTTTGCTACTTACATATATAAATCTCACATAAATGTTCCCGAATTTTTCTCTTCATTGCCAATGGATATTTGTTTAAAGGTGCTGAAGATTAGGAGGACAATGGAAGACGGCTGTGTGCATGCAATGCTAAGGAAAAAATATTTTTATAATTTTGTAACTATTATAAAAAGACTTCTTTTAAGTATTTATGCAAGAATTAAAAAACGACAATGTTTTATTTTAATTTATATATATTTGTCAATAAATCTGTTATACTTTAAGTAGCATGTGTTGGTGAAAATTTTGAGAAGGTTGGTGAATGGATGCTCTGCTACAACTGCTTCCTAGAGGCTAGAAAGAGGTTAAGTGATCATTGTCAAAGTTGAGGAAATTATAATTATTTCTTTAATGTTGATTATCGCAGGATTTTTATATTTGAACAAATGCTATAAGAAAATATTAAAATAGTACGGCACAGTAAAATCACATGAAATAAAATAGAACTCATAATATGGATTTTGTATAACATAATAGGTTAAAAAAATAGTGGAAGGGGTGTGAAATGAGAAAATATACTTACGAGTTGAAAAAAATGTAGTAAGTTGTTGTAATGTGTAGTGCGAGTGGTACACATGTCATAAGAGGGTTTTATTGGGGATAAAGTTAATATAGTGATTTGGACTATGGAAAAGATTTAGCCTTTATTTAATTGGGTGAAAAAAAAATTGAGAAAGTAAAAGAAGATAAGTGAAAAATTGATGAAAAATAAGATTATTTGACTAAAGTAAAATAAACTGAAACAAGAGAATAAATAAATAAATGATTACGTGTTTGTCGGGAAAAAGAGATAAAAATAAATAAATTATGATTTACAATGAATGACAGTTTTTATAGTTTTTTTTTTTTCTGAAAAATTTAATCCCAAAATCGGATTAAACATAATGTGAAATGGCTAAGAGTGAGTGAAGTTGTCATAAAAAAAACACATGTAGCCCAACAAAATTTTTAACAGCTTCCAAAGCAAATTGCAGGAATCGATTATCCTGAAACTCCACGGCAAATGCAAAGACATGCAAAATCTTTAATAAAAATAAAGCAAAAATGAGATGTATTTTATAGTAATTGTAAAAGTAAAATATTTTCTTGAAACAATAAATAAAATGCAACAATTTAATGAAGAAAAATATCTATAAGTGTGTTGATTTAAATGTTAAAATAAATTGTGGCTATTATTACTCCTGAGAGATCAGTCGATGACGCTTTCATCTTACATAATGCAATATATTTAACTGAGCAAACTAAGGTATAATGCTTATATATATGTTTTTAATTTGACTAGTCTCTAGTCCACATTTATTTAAATTAAATAGAATCTGTTTATTTTTTAGTGGCTGTTCATCTATTTTTGCCTCTCAATATATTGGATTCTCAAATTTTAAAAATCGATCACGTGATTGTTCTTACTATCATTAAATGCTCATTTCTCCATAACCACATGATGCGTTGTCAACAACAAAAAACGATTTTTTAAACACACTATGAAATGGAAACATCCATAAAGAAACGACATATATCTGGTCTATATATTTATAAATTTATTGTATGTCGAAAGATTTTTTTATATGTTTTATAGTTTTAACTAATCTTCTATTTCTGTAATAAATTAAATTTAATGTATATATTTGATTTAATTTTTATATTTTTAATTTATCTAAATTTTGCTCATTGTTTTACCTATAATTTTTTTCTCTGTAAATATTATTTTTGGTTAATTCTAGTTATATTGAATTCTATATTTTTAGAATTTTGAAATAAATATATAGTTGACTAAATTTTAAATTCTTCATAATTTTCTACAATTTTTAAAAGTTGAAGTAGATGTTTTAAATTTTTGTAAAAGTACTCATTTAAATTCAATAATTTTTTATATTAGCTTTACCTTTTATAATTGGTTTATGAATTTATATAACACTCACATTTTTGTTCGTATTTATTTCAAATTTCAGAATACTTATATGGGTTAAACATGTTCAAAACATGAAAAGAAAAATACTTTGTTTAGTTTTCTGGTATGTCTTCATCTCCTTTTCTCTTTATTTTCATTTTGACTTTTTTCTTCTATTCTGAATTTCTTTTTATGTTTTTCATTCACGAAGGATTAATTCTTGATGATCGATTCAAGGAATCAAAATCAAATAAAGTGAATTGAATTTTGCATCAATCATTTCACGTTTCGAATTTGTTTTTTTCTTTTTTAATTCGATTTTTTCACTTTGTAATTACAATTAAATTTTATATTTTAGAAATCAAATTAGGAATTAATTGAATTTTGATTTAATAATTAAATACAAAATCATGTTTTAATTTAATTTGTATAATTGATTTAATTAATTAATTAGTTAATTATTTAAACTTAGATATGAATCTTTAAAAATAACTGTGATAAGATGAATTGTTTGATTATTGAATATGTGAGTTCATCTTTCTATCTTCTTCATTTTCATTTTTTTAATTCTATAGTATTTTTCAATTTTGCTTTACAATTTCAATTTCTAAACTCTCAAATTAATTTTTATAGAAAGAATATTAAAAATTGAATATAATATATATAAGAATCAATCTAAGTTGTATATTGTATACACATTTTATAAAAAAAAGTTAAAATCTTTTATTCTAAGAACAATATTAAATATGATATATAAATTGAAGCTTTTCATTGATAGTTAAAGATTGAATTTCTTAAGAAATTAATTTTTTTAATAGATCTGAAATGACTTGATAGGTTATTTTATTTTCTTTTTTTATCTAAACCATCCAATTGGCACTTGCTAAAGTTAGGAGATGAAGTTATTTCTGCTCCGCTATAAATTTATTTCACATTTAGTATATTTATATAGATATCACACGTGCTATAATGTGACAATAGAATTGGATAGAAAGATATTTATCTATTATTACTCTAATTAATATTGTATTGTATCATAACTTTATTACATTTTACTTTCATGATAGTGATTAAATAATAAAATAGAGAACACCTTTAGAAAATATAATATTTAATATTTATTACTGTATTTTATTGTGTTTTTAATAAATATTTTGTTTTTATGTAATTTTTATCTTATAAATATAAAAAATTTATCAATTGTTTTGAAAGAATTGAGTGGCCATGTTAAAGATGGAGATGAGTATAAGATTCAATATTTGAATAAAAATTCATCCAAAATAAATAACATGAAGTTAAGTTTGGCTTAATTTAATATATATATATATATATATATATATATATATATATATATTCCATTGCATGTAAATCAATTATTGTTATCATAAATTATAATAGGAATAAAGTTTGTTTATATAAAATTTATTGCAAATTTGTTTAAAAATAATTTTGTTTGTGTGTAATATGAAAATTACATAGTAAAAGAATGTGGAGCAGACAGCAAAATGAAATTAACAAATAATTATAAATAACAAAACTCCAAATTACAAAAGCAATATTTTTCGGATAAACCTTTTTCTAGATTTAAGTCACATCTCAAATATCTATTTTTTTATAAACTGTTTCCTTTAACACAAATAAGTGAGCACTTCCCAAACATTTTTCAAATAATATTCATTTTAATTTGATTTTGTTATTAAATTCATGGAGACTTTAGATGCTATAACCCTTTCACACAAAAACTGTACAGTTCAAAGCCATTAACCTTTATAGATATCCACACAAATTACCCCACCCACTGTCCCATGTATGTTCTGTTAAAACTGCTAAAATTTACATCGATAACACATCTTTGCCAACTCTTTCTTGTTTAACACACTGTCATCTTGTCTTTTACCAGGGGATTATAGAACTTCACACTCTCACGGATTGCAAATATACATGTACTGCCCAATTGCACTGTTATGCTTGTGTAGATGTTTGATTGTGACTTACCACCCTTTTGTCCAATTTTCAGCTTCCTGTTGGTACTGCTGCCATATTTCTTTATATTTTTTCTTCTGGCGTGACTATGCCTCTTCCCAACTAATTTGTGACTTTACTTGCCTTGTCGTGTAATCTGCTATGACAAAATTCCTTGTTGCTGGCCTTACAAAATAAACCCTCCTCCTACCCGCTTGTGTACCTTTAGCTCTCACTCAATGCAGCTAACCAATTAGCCAGTTCTACTCTATCTTTCTCTTCCAAACCCATCTTGCCCCCCACCCCCAGTACCTTGAAAAAACGCATAGAATACAACCACACGCAATCGCACTCACTTATATGTTATGCAGTATTAATTGTTATCCACACCCCTAACATTGCTAGTTAGATAAATTCGGTGCACTACAATTTTCTCTTCAAAAAAATTCAATCCCCTAATGGTTTAGTTATGTACTTAAATACAACAAGTCAAGTGGTGTTTTAATCATGTGCTTAAACACAATAAGTCGAGAGTTTGAGAAAACATGAAACAGTGATGTTTGATAGACACTAGTCAGATAAAAAAAAAATGATATGTTTTTCCTGACAAACGATAGAGTCAAGTTCCATAAGTTAATCGAAGATTATTTAGACAATAATTACACACTTAGACTTTTAGTTGACACATATGAAGAATATTCTAAAGCTTAGGTACGGAGAAACATAGAACATCTTCTACATCTGTCCTAGGAAGATTCACCTCAAGCAATAACATTTAAAAATATTTTGGGATATGAGTTAAAGATGCAATGACCACTAACCTCTCTAGAAGAACTAGTTTTAAGTATGTCTCAATTGTTTATTTTGTACGGTGTTTGCTTTTAACTATCATTTGGTGTAAAAGAATTTCTTACTGAGAAAGATAAGTATTGCTAATTATTAGAGAGTTTATGTAAAGAAGAGAAGATAATTTAATGCTTAATGAAAGAGAAGAAAAAGACAATGAAGTGAGTTCAAAGATACTTAATGATATAAAAAGGGAATGCAATAGCTACTTTTCACAAGCCTATAAGAAGATTTGCTTCGAAGGGAAGGATAAGAAAGTGAACCATATTTTGCAAGTGCAAAATCTATGCTAAATTTTTTTTATCTTAAAGCTTTGTATGAACACTATTCATGTTCATTCCGCCTACTAGTAGAAAGAGCTTAAACTTTGTATGCATCGAAAGAATTTACCCTCTCTAGTGAGAGAAAACAAGTGACCTATTATCACTCAAACTTTGTAATTGTGTTGAGTTAGAAGTGGCTAATATCAAGAATACTTAATGTTAAGCCAAGAGCAACTACTATAAAAAATACTCAATGTTGAGCTAGAAGTGACTAGTGTTAAAAATACTCAATATTAGCTACGAGGAGCTCGATTAAAAAGTAGTCATTTGTATTTCACAACAGTACACTACTAAGTGAAACTTGACTGATCGGTCAAAAATTAGACGTAACCTATGTGATCAAACAAAGCAGTACAAAAATATTGAGTTTCTTTTCTTTTCTTTGATCTCTTACGTTGTGATAAGTGCCAAATTTGAGTGTTTTTATACATGAGAAAGATTGAGTACTTGTGGGTTTAAGTATTAATTAAAATAGTAATTACTCCCAATTTTAGAGTTTTTGGATCTAAATTTATGTTTTGAGTCCTGAGTTAAAGGAAATAATTTAATCTCAATTTTTGAGAAATTTCAGGTATAAAAGAATGAAGAAAATGATAGATTGGAAGATTCATGAAGAAAAGAAATAAAAAGTTTAAAATAGAAAAAACCCAAGAGAAAAGTCACTTAACCTAGGCCCAAAATCGAGTTTAAAAAGAGATTTTTAGGGTTTTGTGAGGCATCTGGATCTAGAGGAAGGAGAGCAGCCGTTAAGAACGAGAGCAATTCCGCGATTCTTCTTCTTCTTTGCAATCTTTCTTTCCTTGGGTTGTAATGGCTACCATGGGTAGCTAATTCTTCATCTTTGGGATTGAATGTAATCTTTTGAACTCATTCATATTTTGGTGATTTTTATATATAATATTCAGTTTCTACTCAATTGGTATTTTCATCTTGTGCTTAATGCTAGATTTTATCTGATCAATAGAGTCTTGATTTTGATTCTTGAATTTAACTTGGAAGTATTTTTAAGTTTCTGATCTAGATGAAAATACTCAATATATTGGAATACTAGGAATAGGTTACGATGTATTGATTGCGTATAACATCTGTTCTTAATGCTGGGTAATCACTAAATAGCTGAGGGATCAGTGTTTAGAAAATTTCCTTATGAATTTCATATCAGAGGAATTCGTGTGAATGACTTTTATATGTGCATCAATTGTGAGTAGTTGCGGATATTATATGTTTTTATCAAAGCCAAAATATGAATGAGGGAGATAGATGAAGTTCAATCCCAAAGTCCTTCTAGATCATACAAACTCCTTTTTATAATTGCTATTTATTCTTTAATTATCTTTATTACTTATTAATTCAAATTATAATCAAATCATCTTGAAAATTTTATTTGCTTAGTGAGTCGTGAATTTGAGATTTAATAGCAAAACTATTCTCTGTGGGATCGACATCCTTACTTTATAAATCTATATTACTTTTGACTCGGTACACTTGCCAAAAAAGGCCAACAAGTTTTTGGCGCCATTGTCGGGGAACAATTTTTGTTTTTAAATTTCGGAGCATAACTCATTAAGTATTGTGAATAATTTTTTCTGTTTTTATTTATTTATTTTATTTATTAAAAGAATTTATAAATTATTTTGTGGTAATCCTTCCTTGAGCTGTCTTTGATATAGGATTGTTACTATGAAGAAAATGAAGATGCTCAGCTTTGAAAAATTACCACTCTTACTCGTTAATTGAATCCTTCACCATAAATGATAGAGATAGCTTGGATGATAAGTTTGGAAGAATAAAGTCCTTGGACAAAGCTTCTGCAAAGCAAAAATAAATATGAAGTTGTTAGACAATAGTCAAAGATTTGGCAACCCAAAACAACAACCATTACTAAGGTTAGAGACCTCAAAATGCTTTCTTGGGACGAGTTTCTTGGGATTCTAAGGGTTCATGAAGTTCACCTACAAGACAGAGAATAGAAAGAAGCGATAACAGTAGTACAGAAAGGACTATGAACTAAATCTTCCTTAACATTTAGTGATCACTAAACATAGAGAAAACAAGGAAAACATATTTGGAAAGGAATCCGATTAGAAATCTTCACAGGACATTGTCTGCTTTGATTTTACATATAGATAAAATTTTGTATATGAAATCTGTATGTAAATCCTAATTTACATACGGATAAAATTTTGTATATGAAACTTGTATGTAAATCTCAATTTACATACAAATTTAAATCCGTATCTAATTTCCAGTATATAATTACAAAATTTCTTGTAGTGCAAGCTAAGAAGAAATTATGACTCAAACAAGAAAAGTATGGTGGCTACCTGGAAAGACTTAGACCCAAGATCAAATTCTAGTGTAGACAAACACATCAACCTCTGCCTTATTGTAGATACAAAATAGTTACCATCTAAATTTGATTACTATCATGATATTGCATCTGACTCATCATGTTCATCATCCAATGAAGATGAGAATAATGATATATCTTTTGAGGATCTCTCACCAGTTGTAACTCTATTTCTAAAAAATATTTTAAGCTAAAAAAAAATGTAAAGCTTTAAGTTTGTAAAATAATTTACTCAAGAGAGATCAAGTTACAACCAGTGAAAAGATATTATCTTTTGAACCGACACATAAGATAGATGCTAAATATTTACAGTTGTTGCAAAGACAAGAAACACATTATAAACATGATTTTTAATTTTTTTTGAAAGCTCTATATCTTCTCTTTGCTAAATCTAGACATGTATCTAACAAGATTGGACTTGGATATAATATGATAAAGATAAAAGAGAAAAAAAAACATTTTTATGATGTCTTTTAAAAGTAATTGTCAAAATTGTGACAAATCTGGACATACGCATGACAGATGCAACACAGAAAAAAAATTATACAAAACTGATAAGAAAGGACCAAAAAGGATTTGGGTACTTAAAGAGTTCATAATTATTCATTGTAGATTTGTTGTATGGGAAAAGGTTAAAAATAAAGTTGGTTTCTAGACAGTTGATGCTCATGGCACATGACGGGCAACAAGTGTACATTTCTAAACCACCAAAACTATGAATGTGGAAAAGTATCTTTTGGTGGAGTAAAAGAATGTAAGATAATAGGTATTGAGCAATATGAATATCCCCTTTAGTTTGTATTCAAAATATCTTATATGCAGAAGGACTAAAATATAATTCACTGAGAAAAAGTCAATTATGTGATACTAATTATATAATCTCTTTCAACATTAACACTCGCATAATCTCATTATCTGATGGATAGATTGTCTTCACAGTTAGACAAAAGGACAATTATGAGATTGATCTCTTGGATTTAAGTAAGCAAAAGTTCATCTACTTAATATCCATAGAGGATGAGAGATAACTTTGGCATGAAAAAATAGGCCATTTAAATCTAAAATAAATTTCAAAACTTTTGAAGAAAAATATTGTTTGAGGTCTTCCCAAACTCTCTTAAAAAACTCTCTTCTATGTGAAGCTTGCCAAAATGGAAACAATTAAAAAATTCTTTTAAATATAAAAATTGTGTTTCCACTTCAAGACTTCTTTAATTGCTACATATGGATTTATTTGGTCCAACGAGAACCTTGAGTCTTGGTGACAAGCTATATTGGTTGATTATTATTGATGTCTATTCTAGATATTCATGTGTTTTAGTCTTAGTTCACAAGAGTGAGTCCTATCATGTTTTCGAAATATTCTACAAAAGAGTATAGACTGACACTACAAGAAAAAAGCTATTTAGAGACCAATATTTAGCTACCAAATAAAATGGTTGCTAATTATAATCAAAATAGTCACCAAATTAAATTTTGGTTGCTAAATAATTACAAAATAGAAGTAATGATTGAATTTAGTGATCAATTAAGTCAAATAATTGGTATCTAACATTAGATACCAAAGTTTTAGTTACCTATTCCATTAGATTCTAAACTGGTATTTAATTAAGTCAGAGACTAGTTTAGAATCTAATAGCATAGGTCACTAAAACCTTGGTATCTAATGTTAGATAACAATTATTTGACTTAATTAGTCACTAAATTCAATTATTACTTATATTTTGTAGTTATTTAGCAACCAAAATCTTATTTGTTGACGATTTTGGTCACAATTAGTAACCATTTCATTTGGTAGCTAAAAATTGGTCTCTAAACAATCTTTTTCTTGTAGTGTGAGCAAGGTTACTGTATCTCTAGCATCAGAAGTGATCACAAGACTGAGTTTGAAAATCGAGAATTTCAAAAGTTACGTGAATTAAATGGTATATACCTCAATTTCTCTTCATCAATAACACCTCAGTAAAATAAGGTCTTTGAAAGGAAGAACAAAACTCTCCAAGAGATGGCAATGACCATGTTGTGTGAAAACTCTTTAGCAAACATTTTTGGGCATAGGTAGCTAAGCCTGCTTGCTATGTATAAGATAAAATATTAATAAGATCCATTCAAGAAAAGACTCCCTATGAACTATGTAGAAACTGAAATCCTAACATAGGTTATTTTCATGTTTACATATGTTATATCTTTAACACCAAGGATCGAATTGGACTGTTTGACTCCAAGGTTGATAAAGGAACATTTCTCGGTTACTCTAAAACAATCAAAGGCTTATAGAGTACACAACTCTCGAACCTTGACCGTAGAGGAAACCATAAATGTCATTGACAATGTTTCTTAGATTGATAGGAGACTATCAGATGTTGAAGATCATTTTGTATAATTGCATTGATAAGCCAAGTGAGAAAACAAAAAGTGTTAATCCATATGTTGATGCAATAATGAGATGAGACGAAACAAAAGTAACAATGAAAAGGACATATCAAACAAAGGACCTTTTGTGCCATCTCACTCAAGATAAACCATTATGTTTCTTCTCATCCACATGAACAAATCTTAGGAGAAAGAAATGATGGTGTCATAACCCAATATTCCTTAAAAAAATGAAGCTAAAATGACCCTTGTGTCTAAGATTGAGCCCAAAAATATTGAAGAAGCTTTTTTACATGAAAAACGGATTCTAACCATGGAGGAAGAGTTGAACCAATTTACTAGAAACAATGTCTAGATGTTAGTGCTCGCTCCATCTAATCAGAGTGTGATTGGTACCAGATAAGCCTTTAGGAATAAATTTGATGAAGAAGGCAAAGTGGTAAAAAATAAAGCTAGACTGTTAATATAAGGCTACAATCAAGAAAAAGATATAAGTTTTTGCTACTTACAAAAACAAAACACTATATTAGATGAATATGAAAAATACTTTTCTAAACAGTTTTATTAAAGAGGAAGCTTATGTTAAAGAACCTCCATGTTTTGAAAATACTTCCAAATGAAACCATGTCTTCAAACTTAAGAAGACTCTTTATGGTCTTAAGCAAGCTTTTAGAGCTTGATACAATAAATTGAGCAGTTTTCTTTTGAAAATTGGTTTTGGAAGAGGAAAGGTTGATAATAATTTATTCAAGAAAGAGCACAATAAAGACCTTCAAATAGTGTAAGTTTATGTAAACGTTATGATATTTGGTGCTACTAATGAATCCTTTTGCAATTATTTTTCTAGTTTTGATATAGGGAGAGTTTGGAATGAGCATGATAGGAGACCTTAAGTTCTTTCTATGGCTCTAAATTCGTCAAAAGGAAAAAGAGACCATCCTTCATTAACAAAAATACATAAAAGAGATGCTAAAAAAGTTCAATATGATAAGGACAAAGCCTTTGAATACCCCAATGCATACATTTGAAATCCTAAGTAAGGATGAAAATGATAAGAAAGTATATCAGATGATCTACAAAGTTATGATTGAATATATGCTCTATCTTACTTCTAGTAGACTTGAGCTTATGCATAATGTATGTCTATGTGCAAGATTTTAGTCAAATCATATGAAGTCTCATCTGAAGGTTATTAAACAAATCTTTCAATATCTTATGGGAACCACTAATTTATGTTTATACTATAAAAAAAATATTAGTTTCAAATTAGAAAGGCTATGCTAAGCAGACTATGCTGAAGATTGTGTTGAGACAAAGAGCACAAGTGGAAATTGTCAATTAGAAACAAAACACAATTTCATTATCCATCACTGAAGTAGAATATATGCTACAAGGTGTTGCTCTCAATGGTTATGGTTTAAGTATCGACTTGAGGATTACTCTAGTTTTTAGAATAATATACCTATATATTATGATAATACTAGTTCAATTAATTGATCTAAAAGCCTCTAAGAAGAATAAAGGAAAGTTCTCTAAGAGAAGCGTCCACGAAGAAAACAAAGAACAATTTCACAAGTTAAAGGGAGCAACCTACAAGAATTGACTATTGATCGAGTATTGAACTGAAGGTAGATGTTCATCAACAAACATTAAAGAACAACCAGATCAATCCTTCTTATTGTGATATGTTTATTTGATCTTATAATCTACTCATGTTCACATGTTTTATTTAAAGCACCATAAAAAGTAAGATATTGTTAGAGTAAAAAATATAACACCCTTAATTTTTGATTATGTGCTTAAACATTAGAAGACAAGAGCTTGAAAAACATGAAACAACTACTTTTAATAGATATTGCTCAGATCACAAATGCATATGTTTCTTCTGACAGATGATAGAGTCAAGTTCCACTTTGTCGAATAAGTTAATTAAAGTCAGACAATAAGTATAGACGAAAACGTCAAGCTGACACACAAATATTATTCAAGCTTAAGTATATGAATAAACAGATAATGTCTTTTACGCCTATCCTAGGGAGATAAACACCTAACAACATAAGAGATAAAGTTGTAACAACCATCAACCTCTATAAAATAGTTAGTTTCAACTTTGGCTTAGTTGTCTATCTTGTATGATGTGCACTTTTAATTATCGGTTGGTGTAAAAGAATTTGTTACTGAGGAATATAAGTATTATCACCTATAAAAGAGTTTGTGTAAAAAAGGAAGAAATTTTAATGCTTCGTGTCATGCATTTAATTATTTTCAAAATAAGAGCTCATTTGACAATAGTAGGAGAAGAAAGAAGACTTCAAAGCTACCTAATGGCCAACAAAGGGAATGCAACGACTACTTTTCACAAACCTATAAGAAGACATGCTTTAAAGGGACTTTTAAGAAAGTGAGCCATACTTTGAAAAATGCTTTACTGAACTTATTTTTGTGCCCTAAAGCTTTGTAAGAACGTGTTTTGTATTCATTCTCGCCTACTAGTAGAGAGAGTTTAAACCTTGTGTACGTCAAAGGACCCTACCTATTCTAGTGAGTAACAACCAGTGATCTGTTGATCACTCAAACCGTGTAACTGTGTTAAGCCAGGAGTAGCTAATGTCAAGAATACTCAATGTTAAGCCATGAGTGACTAGCAGCGTTGAGCCATGAGTAAATAGTGTTGAGAATACTCAAAGTTAGTCAGGAGAGGCTCGATCAAAGAGTACTCATATGTACTTCGTAGTAATAGACTGCTTAGTATGACTTGACTAGTTTGCCTAGAACAGAATGTAGTCTTTGTGATTAGACGTACTGTTATAAAGATATTGAGTATTTTTTTTTGTTTAATCTCTTATATTACATGTTATACGATTGTTGAACTAATTAAAAAAAATGAAGGAAAAATAAAAGTCAAGCTTGCAAAGATCTTTAAACCATTTTCTATATATCGTTTGACAACATTTATAGAGAAGATATTAACGAAAAATTATAAAATTTTTAAAACACAATTCAACACTCCATTATTTTATTTCCTATTTTTCACACTGTTAGCCTGTTGAGTACCTTTCTTTGTTATTGTCGGTCATAAGTATAGTGTGCCCCATACCCAGTCCCTATCTTGGTATTACCTGTATAAGATTTATTGCAACATAGACTTTAGGCAAATAATTGGACACTTATACCAGTCAGGTACGAGAATGTCACTTTTGGAGATCTATATCTTAACCAAGCCTAAGTTTTTATTTCTTTGAATCCATATACATCAAATAATTACTACCCACATACATTTCCATATCCTATCCCATTTACCATTCAATTATGTTAAAAGACTATAGGAAATTGTTTTTAGAATGATTGTGTTATATTGTGCTTACCCCTACCCTGTTATTACACATGTTCTAAGCTTTTGCTACTACTTTACAATTGTAAAATATTACTCACAGACTCATCAAAGAGCACACATATGACTCTCAAACCTTATTCCCCTATGTCTCAAGTTATCTTTTGTTGTCACTCTATTTAAAAGTACCCTCCAAGCCAACAATTGTGAAATACAGAACTTTGACCGTCTAAAACATGTCATATACTTCTGTGTATACATAATTTTATAATATATGATGTTTTTTCGCCGCCTTTCTACTTTCAATCATCCTCTATTTCTTTTTGTGAAGTGTTTCTAATGACTTTCTACGTAACTTCGCATATCTTACACCTCTTCCATTCAAACAACTCTCTCCTCCACTTGAAACACCCACCTATTTTCGTCCCACCTACTCTCCTAGTGTTACTTGGTTTTAAGGTGTAAGGTTTATTGTTATTCGTTTCTTAATTATATTTGTATACATCTTAAGATATCTCCAAAAATAAAATTTTATTTTTTATCGTAATTTCCATTCAACCTTCTCACCGAACCAGTGTTCCCTTTCACTCACCTCATATGTTTTTCTTAAATCTTTCCACGTAAGGATTCTTAATTGGATATATATATATATATATATATATA
>Ga0209489_102848_pt1 | contig 34557 bp, 20 predicted proteins | sample SiratrowhiteBW_FD_187527 | JGI IMG/M metagenome (GOLD analysis project Ga0209489, IMG submission 187527) | Root nodule microbial communities of legume samples collected from California, USA - Siratro white BW (SPAdes) (version 2) | ecosystem: Host-associated > Plants > Roots > Nodule | place...
TTTTTTTTTTTTTTTGGTGTGAATGATAAAGAAAAATAGAACTAACCAATCAAATGGGTGCTTGAATTTATTGGAAAGGAAAGATAAAACAAAAAAATAATCGTTTTAAGAAAAACAAATTGTGTTCCCACAACTAAGAATTTATCTTTGTATAAATAAACCCTCAAGCTAAAGGAATAGCTAATATAAAGCAAAACATAAAGGGTTTATAAGTGTGCATACATTTTTAACCCTTTTTCTCCTCATGTTAAGAAAAGGTACTGAAAATTCGTTGCTTTCTTTTTATATGTTTGTTTCTTACTAACATGATAATTCGCTCCAAGAGCCAACAATATGCTTGTGGGCCTTAGCTCATTTGCCAATGCACCTTTTTCTTAGGAATCTTTAGTACAGATATGGCCTTATCAGTTCCGTCTCTGATGTATGGCAATGGGAAAAAAACAATGTAAGAAAAAAAATGGAGGGAGAGATATAGATATTTTACACAACGAAATAAACAAATTTGACAGATCAAGGAAAACATGTACAAGAACAACCTTGAATCCCAACCTCATCCTTTTGTTATTAGGTACTTTGAAATTGGAATTATTTGAAATTGAAATTATTAGATATTTAAGTATGTTTAAGTCTCATATTAAATATTAAAAATAAGATTTTTGAATAATATATAAAAAAAAGGATTCATAAATACAATGTTTTAAAATTTTGAATAGAAGATGATGTTATTCTTTTAAGATTTTGAATAGAAGATGATGTTATTTTCTTAAATGGAGAAGAGTTATTAGAGTAGTTGTTATTATTTGATAAAGATAGAAAGTGTTTGTTTCCATATACGCAGAAAAATCTCTTAGTCTACTTGCTATGCTCTGGTCAAGCTTAAATTTTAGCTACGACTGTGTAACACACTATTTCTTCCATTTCAACAGCAAAGATTATGATTATTGTCTGTAGAGTCAGATTTTGAACTAGAATTTAACTTTTAATGCTGTGTTCTCTTACTTTTTTTTATTCTCAATGCTAAGTTGTATCAATTTGGTTCAGAAGACATAAAGATAAATAAGTGAAAGCATCAGTGATAAATATAAGAAAAAAAAAGTTATATGAAGGATAACTTTCTTATCTCTAATTTTATTACAAAACTTTGTTTTATAAAGATTTGGTATGAACTGAGTGCTCAACCCAAATCGAACATTCAATCATTATTTTAATATAAATAAATAAAAATAAGAGTAGAGCATCTGATACTGATATCCACAATTAAATATACTCCTAACAGGTCTTATATGTGATTATAATATAACCACTATACCTTATATTCTTAGATTTGCACAGGAGTCAAAAGTCAAAAACCCTTACCGTGATCCGTGAGTAACAGAGGCCCTTTCAAAAGAATAAACAACAAGAATTTGACAAGGACTCGTCATCAACAAATCACTAAAAAATTAGGAGTTTTAAAATTTAACGAGAAAGAACCATCAAAGAAAAAAAAATGCAGAAAATAACAAAAGTTTGAGAGTGGCATGCCACGACTACAACTACGTGACTCTTAGGTTCAATCCATATTAACTAATAATTACATGCAATAGGGTGTGATCACATGGGCCAGTTGTCGGCAGAAGTAGCTACGTGCGTGGCAAAGGGTAGGTCATTGCACTGACATGCCAAGTTCAGTTTGAGATGCCATTTGGCTCACTGATTGAAAACCAACAACCTCTGTGCCCACATCCCAAGAGACTCTTATGTGTATGCCAACTGCATGGCAGATAATTATTTCATGCTTCTCTTCACTCACATCACTTCCCTCATGCCATGTGAGATTCATCACTCATCCACGTCAAAGAACAACATCTTTTGTTGCTTGCTCTTGCTTCCCTCCTAGTCCTGCCAAGGATCCCACTCCACTACCCTTTAATGGGACTCCTTTCACTCAGTGAAAACCATGTGTCTATAGCGTAGTAATCACCATCACCACTCCCTTACCAACCCATAACTAATTTCATACTACTTTTTAAGTGGAATTTCAAGCCTCAAACAACTAAGATAAGTGTTGCAAAAAAAAGACATGGCACATGGCACATGGCTTCATTCCAAAGTTGCCACCAAAGCAGATTTGAAAGTTTCGAGATTGTAAAGAAAGAAACAAAGGAAAGGGATTTGTGTGGAAGATATTTGCGGTGGATTTCTGCGCATTTACTGTTTCTTTCAACATACCAATTGACAGTTTTAGGAGCTACTTTCAAAGTCAATTAACTCCAATATTAATGCGTGTACAGACCAAGTCACCAACAAATACCACCTTTGATAAGGGTGCCAACTAACCAGGATCGGTTATGTTGTTTGAGTTACGTGCCTCTTAATGTAGTTCCAAGCATTTATGAATGGACTTAAACAAGAGTCAAACCCCGAACTTCAATTTTGGTCATGATCTGCTTTCAAATTCATCATGATACTTTTCACGCTATATGCAAGAAGCTGTAACTCCAATTGCCTGGACGTTTTGATTGAGTAGTCATTATCAAATATTAAAAAATGTGCACCCTTACAAGAAACACAGACGCAACATGTGATTAATTAAATGTGCGTGGAAAATCACCTTCTCCGGTGTTGAATTATGGTTTAGGGAGGCAAGAAGAATCCAATAAAAGGTCACCAATTAATAGTAAATGCGTTATGGGTTATTACAAAGAAACAAAAAAAATCAGAGAAGGCAAGAATCCACCCCAATTCAAGTTTAATGAACTAAAAATAGAAGGAAATTCAAGTAACAAAAAGGCTCTAGCATAGCGAATATGTCACTCTCCATGTCTCCCGCATCAATATGTACACACTGAATATATTATCCACCGATTCTGCTAGCTCCAACCCTTACAGAAGTAAATTTACCGGTCCTGTCTCGGATGAGGATATAAAGAGGCTCTCCAATAACACCATCGATTTGACCACAGTACTTTCCATTATTATCTTTACAAAGATAAAGGAGGACCATCAGGCAAAATATCTTTCACACAAATTTTAGCAAGGAATGACTATTGCACATGTGAAATGAGATATTACGGGTTAAAAGGGTCGCTGCCTACAAAATATCTTCCCACAAATTCCCGACCTACATTAATACTTTTATAATGTCAATGAATTTGGATTTGTGTTGCATCAATGCACCACGGCACAGGTTAAGAGGTCGCATTAAAAGTCTCATCCAACACAACACAAGGTTGACAAAAGATCGCTGAAACGTAAATAAATGAACAAAAACAAGCATTCTCATTGATGATTAATTGCGGCTAAATATCTACAACCATTAACACTTAAATGTCATAGTGGAAAATACAAACATACACATGAGATTTCAAGGGCACATGAAACCTCATATACTGAAACACTATCATACCACTGGTACTAGACAATTAGCCAGGACATTTTAAGACAGACAGAAAGAAAGGAGCATGCTATCTACAACTATTTTGAAAAACAAAAGGAAAAAGGGTCCAACAAACAATTTGTTTCAACGGCCATCAGCTGAAGTAAAAGAATCTGCAAATCCAGTAGGCCTTGCGGGGATGCTGCTCTTGCTGTCTTCTAGGTCCATATAACTCATGTCCTTTCCTTCTGCCTCTTGCCATCCCTTCACCATCTGGTTAAGGGGAAGGCTATAATCGATCCCGGAATACTCCTCAATGTCATCATCAAAGGGTTTCCATTTTTCAACAAGCGGTGCCAGCACATTTACGGCATGACCCATCTCTGGCCGTTGGCTTGGTTCTCTGGCTGTGCAGTGCCCAGCTAACTCAGCAATGATGGAGATGCTCTCAAATGTTTCTTCCTTAACATCAAGGGCTTTGTCAATAGCAGCCATTAGCTTCTTCTTATCTGATTTTATATTCCAGAACCATGCTGCTAAGTATTGGCTTTCCTCAGGTCTGTCCTCATCAAGTGCCATTAATCCAGTCAATAGCTCCATTAGCACGACCCCGAAACTGAAAACATCTGCTTTGGTAGTGATTTTTCCTGTCACTGAAATATATTTGAACATTAAAAAACCAGGATTAGTTTAAAATTTGAACATACCAAAATAAATTAGGACAAATAAAGTTGAAATTTGTGTTACAACACATGTAATGCAGAAATGAAAACTCGCTAGTATTCAATTAATTAAATTTTGCATTAGATGTTAACTAGTTTTTCCCTTAGAGTCTGACACTCTATTAACAAGCTGACAGGAAATAAAACAGAGCACATCAATAATTAAATCTTTAGAACTAGTTCACAAAATACCTGCATATTCTGGCGCCAAATATCCGAAAGTCCCAGCAAGCCTGGTAACTACCGATTTTTCACCGTCAGGAGCAAGTTTTACCAAACCAAAATCTGAGACCTTTGCTCTGAAATCATCAGCAAGCAAGATATTTGACGGCTTAAGATCTCTGTGAATGAAGCTCTGGTGAGCCAGAGTATGAAGATACTCCATCCCTCTGGCAACATCCAATGCAATATTGAGCCTCCTCTTCCATGAGAGTGGCTCCAGTTCAAGGCTTTTCCAATGGAAAAGATGCTTACTTAGAGCTCCTTGTGGCATATATTCATACACTAGAATCCTTTCATTACCTTCTATAGAATAACCCAAAAGAGACACCAGATGCCGGTGCCGGACTTTTGATAGAACCGCAATCTCGGCCTGGAATTCATCCAATGCCTTGCTACTAATCACACCAGCTTCCATTCGTTTCACTGCAATTTTAGTTCCATCATCCAACTCTCCCTTATAAACAACTCCAAATCCACCACGGCCAAGCTCATTCTCGGGCGCAAAATTCTTGGTCACGTTCCTGAGAACTTGAACTGATATTCTAAGATTTCCAGCGTCAATGACATGAGACTCCCCAATCCCACTACTATTCCTACTCCCAGAACCACTCCCTGTCAAAATGCTTCCATTGGTATTGTTAGCAACAGCAATCTTCACAACACTGTCCGAATCCGATGGATCCCTAGGGTGAATTACCAGTGAAGCTGGAGCCTGAAACCCACCCTTCTTCCTCTTGAAACAATATGCATAGAGTGGAATCAGCAGAAAAGCCGCAGCTGCCACACCCGCAATCGGAGCAACAATGGAAACCAACCCTTTCCGTTTAGATTTCTTGGTTTCACGAGAATCACTCGAACTAGAATTGGTCTGACCCGATGCAGGGTCGACATTCCCAGATCCAGATGATGGGTTCTTGCTCCCTGATGAAGGATTTTCGGCACCACCATCAAAGAGAGGATTCCCAGTAACAATAGGTTTCAATCCAGTCTTAAACAAAGGCAATGGAGGAGAAATGTTATTCCCACTCAGATCCAACAGTTTCAAAGATGTCAAACTACTCCAATTACCAGGCACCGCACCACTAATATCATTCCCCCCCAACCGAATCTCAACAAGAGAACCCAAGTTCGCAACAGAAGGACTTAAACTCCCACTAAGATTCAAATTAGGCAAATTAATCATATTCACCTTTCCATCAACATTACACTTTATCCCCAACCACTGACCCCCACAAGGATCATTCCCACTCCAGGAATCAACCAAATTCTCAGGATAATTCAACCCCCCAAGAAACCCCAAAAGCGCCATCACCTCAAACGCGCAAGGAACCCCTGTTTTGTTCACACAAAAATTGTTATAATCATAAGACACTTGAGCCGCTTTAAAATCGGGAATCGGACCCATAAAATGGTTGTTGTTCAAGTCCAGCTTGTCCAGCTTCAAGTCACCCAAACCTTGAGGAACCAACCCAACAAGGTTGTTCCCATTAAGGTTAAGATCCCGTAGAGAGCTCAAATCCCCAATGTTATCGGGAATCGTTCCAGTGAACGAGTTCCCGTGAAGCCACAAACTCGTAAGCGAAACCATGGAGGCCACGACGTCAATTCTTCCAGTGAGACGCTCCCCCTGCTGGTTATTCAGCCAGAGAACCTGCAACGCGGTGTTGTTTAGAGTCAGGGGAATCTCGCCCGTTAAGTTGTTGTTGGAGAGCTTCAAAAACGACAGCGAGTTCATCTTTCCGAGAAACTCCGGTAATGGGCCGGCGAGGTTGCAGCCCATACAGGAGAGATTGGTCAACTGCGTTGACCCCTGGAGCGTCTGCGGCAAGTGCCAGCCGCCAGAGCTGGCGTTGAGGTTATTATTGTCCAACGCGAGCACTTCCAAACTCTGGAGCCCGTCGAAGAAATCTGAAGGGATGGAGTCGAAGTTGTTGTTGTCAAGATACAAGTATTTGAGATTTGACAGGCCGCGGAAGGAGGGTAATGGGCCGTTGAGCTTGTTGTTCTGGAGGCCCACGTTGAAGAGATTCGTGAGCTGGCTCAGGTTCGGCGCCAGAGGACCGCTCAGGTTCAGCCCCTTCGCCTGAATCTGGTTCACGCGGTTCTTATTGTCGCAGAAAATGTACTTCCAACCACACGCGTCATCGCCGCTGTCCGGCCACGGCAACAGGTCCGGGTTGTCCAACCCGTTTCGGAATTGCCGCAGTATTTGGGCTTCGTGCGGGTCGGCAGTAGCGAGGGAAAAGAGGAGGGTGAAGAGGAGAGTTAGCAAAGAGTGGAGCATGGCGGCGCGTGAATGTACAGTTCATCTGAGAGAGTGGTGGTGGAGTAATGTTTGGCGGGATTTGAAGCGGCGCATGTTGAATATGGTAGCAAAAGAAGCGTTGGAAAAGCGAAGATCGTAGAGAAAGTGAGAATTTGGGTTGGGTGTTGCTTTTGAGAATTCGCAATTGCCGTTACGGTATCGCAGATAGCATCGTCTCATTTCCATCCATATTTTTCGAAGGACGAAATGCTTTGACGGGCCCCACGCAGTCACTCAGACACCTTCACTCTCTATCTACGGTGTAAGAAAACCTCCCCAACCCCAATCTGCTCATTTTATTTTAATCTTAATCATCATCATCTTAATTTAGTAATATTTTTTTAGTAACTAATTTTTAACAGAAATTGTAACAAAATAATAGTTTATATTTTTAAATAATTTGAGCATTGTTTATAATTTTATAGACTACGATAAATATGCATTTATTCTCTCCTTATTTGTGAACATCCTTAAGTTTTTCTTATCTTCTTGTACTGTTTGGTTTTGGGTTACATTCAATTTAGTTTCTAATTCAACCTTGTCAATTTATCCGTTCAGAACAAAATTAAATCAAATTATAATTGCCAAAGATTTAGAAGAAACTTAAGCGACAAATACACCAGTTATGTTTGGATGGATGAAAAAACGTGAAACGAAAAAACATTACATTCTATTGTTTGAATTTTTTTTATTCGAAGCAGGATTATAGTTTTTGACTACTTTTGATTAAGTTGTATTTTATCATGATCAATTTTCTCTTTATATATATATATATATATGTGTATATATATGTGTGTGTTTATAACCTTTTTATATGTAAAATATATAAATAATTAATAACTAAAAGGATTCTTTCCAAGGAAATTAAAAAATAAACATAAATCATCCTTCTAGCTAAACATATATACTATTTTAAGTTATTGTCAAAATCATCAAAAAAAAATTATATCATATGTTCCTAAACATATTATCTAAAAAAAGCATGAAAGGAGAAACAACTTTATTAAATAAAAAATGAGCAATTGTATGGATCCACCATGTCATAATAAGAGTACATAAAGGTTTAATACATTCGATCATTTTATCTTTATTAAAATCTTAACATTGAAAAACATATAAATTGCGGTTTTTTTATAAAGTCCACATGACACCAAACTAGAGAATTTTCCATTTAGATTTCTTCAGCATGCTCTTCCTAGAAAAATGTTAATAAAAATGCATTTCAAATTATACAGAAGTAAACTATTTTGATTAAATATCATAATCAATATATAAGAGATTCACTCCAAAATTATATATATATATGTGTGATAAATAATATTGGAAATTTACAAAAGATGTGTATAGATATAGATAGATAGATATATTTATCCTAATGAGATAACTTAATTGTATTTAATTGTAAGAATATAAAATAAAGTTAAATTTCTTTCACATATAAAAAGTGAGTATATAAGAAAATAAGTGTATAATCAAAGTTTCTAAGCTTATACATTATGTACAGTCTTGGAAGTATTTTATATACACTTTATGTAACATTATTATTAAGATACTTCTACTTAATTACAAAATGTTTGAAGATGTTCTCACAAAAAATTCTAAAAAACATATTTAATGAATTTATCATCTTTTTTAATAAAGATATAACACATGATACTTATAAGTTGCACTTTTTTTGTCAAGGAGGTGACAATAAAAAAGTTGAAGAAAAAAAATGAAGAAATATTGAGACAATGACAAAGCTTTGAGTAGTGAAGATAACAAGACCGACGTATAGAACAAAAAAATTATCTTCCACTACATAAATCATTTGATTAAAATCATCTTTCATACTCCAAGAAAGAAACTACATCTTCATACATAAAGTATATTCATCTACAAGTTGGTCTTCTACAATTATGTTACATGAGTCCAACTAGGAAATGTCAATGTTAAGATACAAGGTTTGAATTCACTCTATTAAGGCCTAATTCAATTTTTTTTTTCAAAATTTCATCCCATGTCTTGCTTTTAGCTTTTTGGAAGACAATTCTTTATAATTGTGAGACATGTCCCATTGTTATCTAAACTTTCAACTTCTCCTTCTTCTCAGACTTTTTCTTTACTAGATTTTTCGCATAATCACCCATTCAATAATCAACTCCTAAAGTTTGATTGTCATTTTCTTTCTTCCATTCTTCAACTTCCTTTCATTGTCATTCTATCTCATCCACATTAACCTTCAATTGTTCTACTTTTTTTTTTATGCCTAAACCAATTTATTTAAGGGTTTTTTTTTCACCACAAGTGACACTTCCTTCATCATAACCTCTAGGAAGAACACTGATATTGTTTCCTTATTAAGACAATCATGGATGAATTTGTAAAGGTGCACTACACTTCACATGTTAAGTGTGATAATGTCATCTTCCCTTTAATTGTGGACTTATTATGAATTAAATATAGGAAGATTGAATCCAAAAAGGATTTTCTTTCTCCCATCTCATTTCCTCACTCAATTGAATCCTAATTTTTCTCACATTTACATTGGCTCCCTTCATTTGAATGTGAGTACATTAAATGTGAATACATTAAGATAAATTTTTTTGTTGATTCCATGTTAATAGACTTTTTCTCTAATGATCATTCTCCTTTTGTCCTCTTGCAATGTATTAAACTCATCATAATTACTTGATTTCTAATAATAAAAAGAAAATAATTTTATTTAGTATTATTCCAACCTCTATTTTATTTGTTTTCTTTGTTTTTAACTCTTTAAGAAAATAAGTTATTCTCTTATTTAAGATAATATTTGGTTTTTTCATCCACAAAACAGATAATTTATAACTTTTTATTTATAAAATATATAAGAGACAAATAAGTATCAATATAAACAAGTGAGAATAACTTAATATTTTAATCTTGATAATTTAGTAACTATACTTTGTATACGGAATGTCTAACCTAACAATTCTAATGAATTTGATGGGACAATATTTATTATGATCAAAATTTCTTTCTATAAGGGGTCTAAGTTTTTAAAACAAATTCTAGTTAAAATTAAATGTAGTATCAATTTTTTTCTTAAAAAAATCATAATATGCATTGAATAAGTAATTTTTTATTATCAATTAGTGTTATGGCTTGATGCGATAATCAAATTTTACGAGTGAAGTAATCAGACTTTCGTATATACATGTACCATTGACTGTGTTTTTTTTTAGTATAACGATCTTATGATATTTTTATACCTTTCTAGATGTTAATGTATTATTTTTTATATTTTAAATTTTATCTTTGTCCAAAAAGATACAAATAATAACTACTTAGCACAAGTGAAATAACTTGTTTGAGGGACAAAGCTACAATGCGCAGCACAAGTGACTAACGCGTATTATTTAACTATTGCATAAATTATTACTTTTGAAAGTCTCCGTATTTTTTTTATGTAACCTTGCACATACAGTGAAAGTTAATGATTGACATTTCTCACACGTAATTTTTTTCAACCCATCATATTAAAAAAATATATCTTTAATTTTCGCGACCACCATGTTCTTCAATAATGCATTTTCTTACGCTAAACAACAAAGCTAGAAAATAAATGAAACAAATATTGACACTCCCGTAAGTTACGCACATTTTTGGCAGACAAATAATATCACTTACTTTTTATTCTTCTTAATAAAATTACTCTTGTTGTCCTCCACTTCAGTGATTTTTTAATAGTAACATATATTTAGAAGATAAATTATGATATTTTTAACACGAATACATATCAATACAGATTTCAAGATTCAACAACAACACATACAAACAATTTACCTACAAATAGGTTTAAAATTAATGACACTTTCGTGCACGTAATTCGTTCTTGCACTATAATTTAATATCTAATTACATCATTACACCTTCGTCTATGGGTTCTTTGCTTAGTTCGTCGTTTATCGAGTGGGTAGCACGTAAAGAAGGGTACGCGTAGGCGTAGCTACTAGTAGGTAGAAGTGGCACTACGTCCATTTTTTATGTGTTGTTTTAGAATTATGTGCAAACTGATTAAACATATTTAATGGATGTAAAATATTGTTGTGTTTTAATACCTTATATAGTAGGCTATAATTATCATAATTATTAAATAGGGGTATAAATACAAACAAAATGTTAATGAAACTCTTGAATTATAAATATTGATAATTTTAAAGAATAAAATATTCAGTGTAAATTTAATATCTTATATAACCTTGTAGCCTTTAGCCGCCAGCAGTCACAGCCATCTCTAGCCACCTGAGGTTAGCCTTGTGCTTGAAATTTCATGTTCAATAACAAATACTTTTACGTATAATTAAACATTCTAAATCTTTTTACAATATACTGTATTCTTTAAGGTGAAATTTTGATTTAATTTCTATCTTAAAAGCAATAAATACTTTTTTTTTCAATTATAACATTTTCCTTTATGGAGCATAAAATGATGAAACATTATATTTAATCATATATGTTGTCATCCTATTTTTATTAGTATTGTTAAAATTACTATATCATCTATTTGCCTATTCTGCAATGTGATACAGACAAAGTGATGAAATGAATAAGAAATGAAATAGTGACGAAACATTGTGTAAATATTAAAGATACCTATTTACAATTTATGTCTATAGATTAGTCAAACTAACTAGAAAGGGACTTTTTTTTTTCTTTTTCATTTCAAACAATTTAATAAATACTGTAACATTTACTCAGTAAATAAAAAAAGTAATAATATTTTTAGCATTTTTGTTACTCCTGTATTGTTAATAGATGTTACTTACTTGTATTCATGATTCAACTAATTAAATTGCATTACACAATTTGATAAGAGAAAAAAAAAATCTTATAGATTGGCGATGAAAAGAAGAAGTTTGTAAATGTGATAATATAGTTATTTCCAAAAATTAAATGTTGATAGATCACGAGTAGAAGCATGAAACTTGGCAATCAATGTTCATAAAAAAATATAAAATAAAATAATAAAAGAAAAGATTTTTTAATCAATATATTCCGAAGTTTAAGTTTCCAAACTTCATACATATACATAAAATTTTCCCATGCTTCTGAAAATAAATGCTAATAGGCTTCATTGATAAAGATAATTAATAGCTTTCCTTCATAAATTAATCATAATAAAAGTCAAATCAATATTAAAGATTAATAAGTTTTTTTAACTGAGACAACTATTACTTTTAAATATCAACAAATTTATGTATAAGAGAAAAGGATATAAAAATTAAATAATTTTAAAATATTTCAAAGAAAGGAAAAAATCTTACTGCATCTTTACTATTAAGTTTCTCACTGTTTTACGGGATTCTTCTTTTAGTATGTCATTTTTTTTTCTTTTCTTTAATATATTTCTTTATTTTGTGTTCGGTCTATTTATTATAGGGGTTGTCTTATATTTTGGATTTTGGGTTGAGATTTTCTTTCAAAATGTCTTTTATAAGGAGAAAATCTACCAAAGTGAGAATATGGTAAGTTTTAAATCATGAGGATTTTTTTTTTTTATTACTGTGAAGTTTCTTATCACCAAATTTTTTTCATTTTTTTATTTGTCTAAGATTTTCTTCTTTTGATAGAAGAAAATCTAACAATACAGAATAGTGTAAGTTTTCCATTATTAGGGTTTTTCTTTCCAAAGTTGAAGTTTTCAATTTTTAGACTGTTATGAATTTTAGACTGTTATGAAGTTTTTATTTTTAAATTGAACTAAAGTTAATAATTAAAATTAAGTTCATTTTGATTGATTAGTATAGTGGTCTACCACGACCAAGTTTAAAGAATAACATAGAGTTTAGTAGAAAGAGGAATACATTGTTTTCGGATAGGAAAAATTATCCCAATACACCTACATTTTTCATATATGCTTCTATATTGAGATTAAAAGAAATCTAAAAAAAATTACAAAGAACCATTAACAGAAAAATAATTAGGTTGCCTTAGAATGACAAAAATAAACGGATAAATATTATGATAAATGTTCATATAAAATATATTTTATTACTTTTGTGTTTATATATTTTTTCTTAAAAAATAATTTCTATGTCAATTTTTGTTAAGTTCCTTACTAATTGGTTAAATGTTAGGATAATATTACGGGAGACATAATATTAAGTACACAAAGCATGCATAATTTCTCCTCTTACACATTTTAATAGACTTTCACTTTTTTCTTAATAAGACTTATTTTATGCGAATCAAAATCTTTTCTCCTTTAAATTTATATGATTTTGTTAATCTGATTTATCACATCAATTATTATCTTTTCTATTGCATTTCCACCTATTATTACTTTTTCCTACACCTTCCATCCCCTCCTTATTAGAAATAATCTCTTTAGTCTAACACTTGACATCCACCTCTTTAATTTATTCTAATATTTCATACTGTGGATTCGGACAAGTAATTATTAAAAAGATTGTCTCTAATTGATATTAGAACTGAAGGCCTTTTCTTCCCCATCCTCCTATTATATATATCTTATGCATTAAAAAAGAACTAACAACAAAATATGTAATGTAACATTTAACAAATTCCCTTCTTACTATTTAGAATTTTAAGCTTCTCACATTTAAATGAAAACTTAGTTCCATATTTTTCTATCACCAATGTTACTTACTTATCTTGATTACAGAGTTCACCACTCATAAATTAGTATTTTATTCAATTTGAGGGGAAAATTAAGTGAAGTAAGACAAAATCCAGCATAAACTAAGAACAAGTTATACTATAATATTTATTAGGTATCCAAGTGTGAGTCTAAGTCCCACATTAAACAGAAATGAAAAAATTAAGCAACAGATAAAAAAGAAGACTAAAAAACCCAATACTTTAAGATTTTTGGTTGAAGGTGATGTTATTTCCTTATATGTTGGGCTTTTGTTCTCATTATTGTTTGTCTCTCCGGATGTTTCTCTTCTTAGATTTCTAGCAAGTCTTCCTGACAGAGGTTTCAGGCAAGCGTGTCTCATTTAAGTGTGTATCAATGTGAAAGAGAAACTCTCACTTGAGGGGGAGATTATTAGGTATACAAATGTGAGTTTAAGTCACACATTAGATAGAAATGAAAAAGTTGAGCAACATATAAAATCTACAAATCCAATATCTTAAGGTTTTTGATTAAAGTATAACCCTGTTCTCATTCTTCTTTATCTCTTCGGTATTTTCTCTTCTTAATTTTTTTAATAATATTTGTCACTTCATATTTAAAGTAGAAAACTATTTAGAATAAGATATTCTCTCAAAAGATAAAAATACTATTTTAAAGGAAAAATAGGAGATGATAATACATTATAAGTTATCATAGTATGTCATCCAAGACTATGAAATTTTATTTAAGTAAGATATTTTCTTTCTTTTTTCTTTAAATTAATAAGATATTAATCATTTTATCCTGAACATACATTTGTTACTAATTATACTTTTTGTTATATAGTTTAGGTGTTCGATATAAGGAGTGTACAACCACCACACCTTTATCAATCCCCAAATGATTCTTAACAAAAAAAATAAGACCATATATTTATTATAAGTGTTGACTTTTACATATTTTAAAAAATTAGTAGTTACTTAGATATATTTTATCATATATTTAGACAAAAGTTTAATACTTAGATGACATTTACTTGTTATTTGGATATTAATTTAGCATACTACTTGTTTTATTTTATTTTACTGTAGAAATATTTATAGTTTTCTTTTTGAGCATAACTTCTCCAAAATACTAAAAAAATCTCTTCTAAGTGGCTGGTCCATTGAAATTCGTAGCTTTTGTTTGGAAGGGAAAACTTAGACAGAATTCTAACACAGGTAAACCCTTGTATATATATATATATAAAGAAAGATTCCAGCACAAAACGACAAGTTGTATTGTGTGTTTTTGCAGCTGTATAGCAACGGATCATTTATTCCTCACATGTAAAGTCTATTGTTGTATTTGGCGAAATATCTGTATGGTTAACTAATTAATTAATTGGGTAAAAGCTGTGGAAAAAACTACCTCATGTCTTCTTGATTACGAATTGGTGAAGGAAAAGAGAAAAATCAGAATGTTAAGGAACATTCTATTATTTTGTCAACCTGACTACAAAGAAATGAAATTAATTAGTTTCATTTTTACTGAATAAAAGACTAAAATTAACGGCAATATTTTTAATACGTCTTTTATGTTAATTACTATAAAAGTCAGTAAATTTATCATGAATGGTAATACAATGACAGTATAGCTTTTTTATATATATTATCAGTACATGCACTATTTTTAATAATTATATAAAAGTACAACAAAAAAGACTTTATTTTTTAACAGAACCCGTTTATTTTTAGCTATATAAAATTATGTCTAAGAACCAACAACGTTATTGTGCTCTAGAAATGTTGCAAAGGACGAAATGGATTGCGCTTCAATGGGTACCCAATTCCTGGATATTCTGTCTTCCATTCCAAATTTTGTCCTTTCTCTTTTGCAAGATTATGTACATTATCGTGAATATTAAAAATGACTACTACTATTTTCATAATTTTTTACTAAGATTGCAATCCAACTGCATTTACTTTTTAAGATTTTTTAGTTGAAAATAGAAGGATGTGATAATTTTTTCTATGTAGCGGCATCATCCTACCACAGGGACTTTTTAAAAGAATGAAGTAATTGATGATCTAATAAAATTTTCTAATCGTTGATTAAGTGGAAAGAAAAAAATAGATTACCATAGATCTCTTCTTCAGTTAAGCTGTTTTGCATTATATAATGGAAGATGGGTTACAAAAATGAAAAAGTCATAATCAGCTTCTTTTTATTAGCAATTTTGTTACAAATTAAAGAAATCACAGAGGAAAGTGACTTCACCACATGTCAACCTCGGAATTCGTGCATGCACCAAAATGGAATGTCATTAACTCTATTTCATCGTTTTCACTGAACCATCCCATTTCCCATGATCTTACGCGTAATCTTTAGTTAATTGACACGTACGTAAGCACGAGTGTTGTTTACTGAGTTTAGATAATGTTATAGTCAAACATCATTTAATTTTATTAGGCTATATAGTATTATATTAAGATGGTAGAGTTTAACCATAATTAAATATAAATTAAGGTGATATTTATTTTATTTATGTTATAAATTAATGTTTTTTCCAGTAAATATAGAATTTTAATGTACTATGGATTGCGACTGATATAATTTAGGAAATTAATGTATTGTATAGATTGATATGTTTCAGTTAAGTATGAGTTGAACAATATTTGAAAATATAAATATTTTATATTATTTTTTTAAGGAGTGTAGTTACTAATATTTTTAGTAAAAGTAGTATGAAACAATTATCAAAAATTAAATTAATTATAATAAAATTATTTTTTCACTCTTATGAATAACATGAGAAAATAAAAAAAGTGCATATTTTATCTTACTTTTAAAACAACTCTTATACCTGAAAATAAATTTTAATATCAAAGTATTTTTAATAGATATCCTCATCATGTTGAAATTGATGACCGAGAACCAAAAACTTACGAAAGACCCGCAATAACAATATAAAATTAAATAATAAAGAAGACCCTTGAAACATATACAAGAATATTTAATTTATCTTTTTATACTAAGAAGACTAAACAATAAAGAATACCCTATAGAAAAATCTAAAATATCACTTGTTTAGATCAAGAACATTAAACTTAAAAATTGAATAGGGGTTTAATAAATTTAAATTTTGAATTATATCAATTTTATGAATTTAATATCATCTCATAATTTAAATTTATCTCCACTTATATTGTGTGGATATTAATTTAGTAGAAATTTAACAAATTCTACAAAATAAGATTTAACTTGATTCATTTGTTAGACTATTTTGTGTTTGTCCTATAATTTCTCTATATAAGCATTAAACTGGAAAAATTTGAATGATTTAAGACTAAATCCAATACACAATAATTTAAATTAATAAAAACCTTCGGGCAAAGTAAGGATGACATACCTTTCTTTCGTCGTCATCATCACACACAGATATTATGACCTTTGTATCACTCAAACGTGCCATTTGCAATTGCTCTCATAATAACAACTCATATTTTAGGTACTGGTGATGTTATAATAATTAACAACATTTTATTTCTATACTTCAGTCATGAAAACTTTCAAGAAGAAAACAAAATTATTAAAAATAAGATACACAGTGTATATATATATATTTTTTATAAAAGACAATGTTATTTAGGAATGAGTAATTGCAAACGCGAATTTCGGTCTAACCTATAGTTCTACTCATTTGATATGTTAGGTTAGAAGTTGATAAAGAAATAAAGAAATAGCAGTGCATTTATTAGGGTTGTGCAACGAAATTGGATTATTAGCAGCATAAGTGATTGCATCTAATAAGGAAGGCATAAGTTGGTGGATGTTTGGGTTGGTATATTAATGTTATGCATCATAGCATTGGAGGTGTTTAACCAATCATTAGTGTTCAACAAATATACCAACAACTGTGGGGCCTGCCGATCCATCACCTTTAATTTGTTCATAATTTAGGGCATTTGTGTGGCAATTTCTTTTGTGGTGTGGGACAAGGCACACAGCTATATCAATAATGATTCCAAGAAATGGAGAGAGTGAGTTCCTGCAGTGACGGTGCCAAAAGGTGAATTTGTAGTGAACCGGAGAGCCCAGACAAATGTGGGCTCCATCTATCGTGCTATTGCCACGCTTTTCTTTCTAGTTTCACCACTCTCAATTACATCAATCTTTTTGGGACCAAAGGGTCAAAAGTTGGGGGCCCATCTTTCCTTTCGCCATCCCATTTAATTCTTCATTATCCATACTCTAATATAGTATCCAACATTTTTTAATCTTTCTTTCCATTTTCATTTAAGTCGTTATATACCATACCAAAAGTATTCTGGTAACACACAGAGAACGATTATATATTATTTTAATATATCTTGATTACATATTGATAAGTACTCGGGGGATGAATAATATAATATATGCAAAAGTTCATCAAAATAATATAAACAGGTTATATTTGTAAAATATATATTGGTTTTTATTATGCATTTATTATTTTACATGTTCTACAATTAACTTAAACGTCGTAGTGTCGTTGTAAATACACCACCTATCAAGTCAAACGTCACGGGAAGGATATACCTGAAATAAAGAAGAAAATATCCCAATCTTGTAAAGGTTTTAATAACATCTACATTCGACTTTTAATCTTTATACGGGCCAATGCATAATATTCCAAGTTAAGGTCAAACTAGTTTGTAGAGGCTAGCAGCCCAAAAGGAACAAGTTTGGACTGGGTCAGGAGGTTGTAAGCTGACCATGTAGGTGTAAAAGTTTCCAAAGTGATTCTTGCTGTAGCTTCATGTTGACTTATTTTACCTTCATAATTTTAACATATTTCTATTTTAATAACCTTTATTAATAGTAACAAGGATTTTTATTTTTTTTATTTTCTAAATTGCATAAACCACAATACAACTAAAAAATAAATATATTGTAGATTGTATAACTGTAATTATTTTTTTATATTTTTTATATTACGGATTATACAACTTTCAATATAATTTTTTTTAAATACATTATAGGTTGTTCAACCCGTAATACAATATTTTTTTAAGATAAAACCGGAGAACTTTAAGTATAAGCCTAACGTGATAACCAGAACTACAATACACAATAAATTGGATTGCTTGCTGTCTTATAGAAATTGGGATTTGCACTATAAATTTTTAAAATTACATAATTGTCTTTTACATTATTGTTTTGAAACGATATGAAATATTGTTTTGAAACGATATGAAATATGTTTCTATCTTACTTGAGTGGAGATAGTCTATCGTGATGGTGACGGCAACCGAGTAGAGGGGTCAGATTTTTCAAAAGAAACATTTGAAACAGAAACTCCGGCTGTAAGGGGTGAGGGTAATTGCTTCTTGCATCACATCAATTTTAAATTGCACCTTGTCATTTTTCGAAAACATCAAAATTATCCTTGTCATTTTTATTTTAAAGGAAGAGTTCGAATGGAAGAAATGCTTATAGAAATTGGGTTCTGAAAAAGGTTTCCTGGATCATCAATTCTGAAATATGTTTTTAAGAATAAAAAATAACTTTTATAATATTTTTCTGAAATGTATAACACAATTCTGAAAAATAAATTCGGAAAAAAAGGAGATAAATATAAATATCCAAAAAAGGAAATTCAGAGTAAAAATTTTTTTATCCCATAAATGCTATTTCAGAAGTCAAATTTCAATTTTGAATTTAACTTCTAAAATATGTTTCAGAATATAAAATTTCTATTCTAGATACCAAATTCCGAAAGGTTTTCAGATTCTCCTTCCTTAAATTCAAAAACACTTCTTTTAACTATAAACTCACAATGGCACTTTGGTCATTTCCTTTACATGATGGGAGTGTAGATTAAAATTGATGGGGTGCTGAAGCAATTGCCTGCAAAGAGTAGTCCCAAATAGCGGACCCAAAACGTATGCCAAGACACGGGCTCTTTCTGCCTCCACCTCTATACTTTTGTCCTGCAGTCCATAAATACATAAATTTCAATTTTGTTTTTTCTAGATTATGCAATCCATCAATAAAAAGTGATTTTTGAATTGTGTAATTCATAAGAATTTTTACATTGTAAATCTGACAGTTATTTTTAATTTTTCAGATTACACAATATGAAAATTACGTTATTTCCATTTTTTAAGACTTTTCAATTACATAATTGAAAGTTATTTCTTTCTTTAAAAACGACGACAGAGGATGCGAAGAGTAGTTCCAAATATTGGACCCAAAACGTATGCTAAGCTAGATATGGGCTTTTTCTACCTCCTTCCCAATATTTTCGTCCTACAGCCTCATAAATATGTAAATTCTTATTCTTTTCCTTCCTCGATTATCCAATATAAGAAGTTAAAAGTGTTTTGCAAATTATGCAATTTAAAAGAATTTCTGATAAATCTAGAAATTATTTTTGGTTTTTAGATTTAGTTATTTTCTTCTTAAAAAAAGTTTCTAAATTGATAATTTGAAAGTTATTTTTCACATATGGATTATATAATCTGAATGACTTTCAGATTATGCAACATAGAAAAGTCAAAAATAACTTCTAAATAAAAAGATAATAAAAGCTTTTATGTGCATGCAGGACCAAATATTTGGGGTGGAGGAAGTAATAGCCCGACACACGTATTTGAATGGGCCTTGAGTTGAGCAACCCAAAATCACTATTCCAATCACAGAAGCAGTGGCTGCATATACGTAATTTTCGTAAGGACATGATTTCCTATATCTCAAAAGGACATTATTTATTTCGGGTACTATTGTAAGTGAAACACGAGGATTTAAGATTTAGGAAAAGAAAAGGAAAGACTACAATCGTGACCCGCGTGTGGCGTGATTAAAGGTGCGCCAAACGAAAAAAATAAGAAACACAATGGGACAAAACATAGTGGGTTCACATTCCTACTAACCCACAGAACAACCAGATGGTGGGAGCATCTAAACCACACACATGATGTGTGATGGCTATGGCTATGGGTACGTAGGAGTCAAACTAAAATATATGTTGTGAGAAAACGAAGTTTACTACTACCGTGAAGGATCCAAGAACTCGCAGAAAATTGTTGTGCTTGGTCCCCCGTTTCATGAATAGTCGAAACGGTGATTATTTGTTTGGTCATCAACCACAGATAGAGAGAGAAAGAAAGAGTCTTCTTCGCTGGCTCTTTTGTATTTGTTGCATGCTTCCACACCGTTGCTGTTGGTGTCAATGGCTTGTCATAAAAACCATCACTTCTTTGTACGCATTATCATGCACTGCTTAATTAGATCATGTGAGTTTGAACCTATTGCATTTACATTCCAATAGTAATTATTAATGTTTGAATCTAGTTAATCAGTGGTACCAAAAACTTTAATAACATGTTATGTTTTCACGGACGGCCAACCTACGTTGGTTAAGTTGCTACTGTCATTTCTTGTTTGTTTGTTTGGAGGAACTTACGGGAGAGAGGAAGAGAAGTGTGGATGCAGAATGCTACCTTTATTCATTGGTAGTAAGAAAAGTTGAGAGAAGAAAACAAAAACAGCAAAGCTTTAAAAGAAATCATCTTTAGGGTCAGATTTTGTTTTTTAATTTTTATTATTTAACCAAAGAGAAAAAAAGTTAACTTTCCTTTTCCTTTTATTTGTTTTATATTCCTTCCATCTCAAACTTCATAAAAGTTCATTATTCTATTAATAGTTGTTATCAGTTTTGTACATTTAGCTTTCGTATGTATTAATCTCAACTTATCATTCTTATCTTTATTTTTAAATTAATTTTGATTTTTTTAATTACCAAATTGTTAAAACTAACTTTAGATCACTATAAAATATTTATCACAAGTTTAAAATATAATTATACCTTCAAGATATTTATTTATTTTGAATTTTAATTATAGAATAAAAATAAGCATGTATCCACTGTATTTATTTCTCAAATTAAAAGGCCAGCTACATACACATATATACAATAATTTTCTTAAAATATTTTTTAATTTTTTTCGTGAGAGAATTTTAATTTTTTTAAGATATACTTTATAATTTTATCTCTAGCTAAATTTTGCCTCTATTTTTAAATAAAATTAAATATTTTTATCATGGTTTAATATTATACATTTTCTCTTTTCTTCAACTTCATTTTATTTGACTTTTCCGTGGTTTCATAAACACCGATTCCAAAGTAAAAAATAACTTTGTAATTAACAACTTCTAAACTTAATTTTAAACAAAATTAATTACTGTCACGCTAAATTTGAAAAAGAATTAAAATTATTTAATATTTTTATATAACAAAAATATTTTTTTCTAAATTATCTTCAGATTATATTTATTAAAAATGATATTAATATTAAATAAGAGAAAGTTAAAATTTCTTTATATTTAAATTCATTTTGTGTATATATTTTACGTTTGAGTGAGGAAGTATTTGATTTAGTATTTAATAAGCATATTTTCTCTAGGCGGCTCGAATATTCTTTTCCCATCCACAGTCATAATCACAGCGATGCGACGTGGGCCAACCATATCTGGCCACATAGTAACAGCACGTGATCTTTCCACGTCAGCATATGTGATCCGATGGGAATCCTACGTGGCAGAACCAAGCTTCGAGAAATGTTGGGAACTCTCCGAAAATCTTAACCGTTAAAACTTGGTCACTCCCTCCCTCCATCTCCGCGTGTGGCTCTAACGAGACGAAACACAATTCGTTATTCTTCCGCGTTGCATACACTCTTAGAAGGAACACAGAGGGTATCGGAGCTGAGCCATGGCGACGCATCCGCAAACTCCGACCTCATCGAACGCCTTCTCCTTCCTGTCGAAGGGCTGGCGCGAGGTTCGAGACTCGGCGGATGCGGATATCCGACTCATGCGTGACCGAGCGAACTCGTTCAAAGACCTAGCCACGTCGTTCGACCGCGAGCTCGAGAACTTCTTCAATTCGGCGACGCCGCCGTTCTCGGTGCCGGCCATGCGCTCTCCGCCGCCGAGGGAGATCGAGTTCGTCAAGAGTCTGCGCCCGAAGCTGTCGGAGATTCGACGCGCCTACTCCTCACCCGATTTCAGTAAGAAGGTTCTGGAGAAATGGCGCCCGAGGTCGCAGATTCGAATTGACCTTTCCGCGATAAAGAACGCTATTGTATTCGCGGAGGAGGATGGGATTGTGGATTTCGAGAAGAGGGGAAGGAGGTCGAGTTTCTGGGAGGAGTGGAAAAACGAAGGTGAGGGTGAATCTAAGGATTGGGAACCGATTCGTGCATTGAAGATCAGGCTCAAGGAGTTTGAGAAGCGCGGTTCTTCTTTCGAGGCTTTCAAGAACAGTGAATTCGTGGAGAAAGTGAAGTCTAGCTTGGTTTGTGATTCTTCCTCTTTTAGTAATTTGCTTGGTTTCTAGTTAATTGTAGGGTTATGCGTGTTTTGGGTAGGGTCTTTGGTTGTGGCTAACTGTAGGTCATTCTTTCTTTGGAGGAAGAGCTTGGTTTAGAGCTGCTTGGCTAAACCACTGCATTTGTTAATGAAAATTATCTGTGCAGTTGGATTATTGAGGTTACAATTAGAACTTGGAGTAAGATTATTAGTTATTACCTGTTAAAAACCCTCTCTTGTGACGATAGTTTAAAAATTACTTTTAGAACTGGTAACTGGTAACTGTTATCTGTGTTTGGTTTCTGTTACTACTGGATGTTTTAATAACTTTAATGATTCATTGAACGAAATTAAGAAGAAATTTTGAAGTGATTATTGTGAGAGCCACATTACGAGCAGGAGGGCAACAGTAGTGAGGTCAAGCCATTTGTTGGTTGAGATGTGTGTGGATATTATGGTTTATTTGTTTATTTTCAGTCAATCATGTGTTCGGCTCATGCATACGGTAGGTGTTCTTTATGAGGGTTCGGAGTTTTGCTGGTTTATAATTTTTGGGCAATTGAGCAAATTTTGCGAATTGCTTTTTTTATGAGAACTTACGTGTTCTTTTCTTGACTTTCTTGCAGAAATCAATGTGCAAGGAACCTCAGGATTCAAAGGTTTGTGCGTAATATGTTTAAGTTCATTTGTTCGTATGAATATGTCTGGGCAAATATTTTGTACTTTTGTGTAAAGAAACTTGTATGTGACTGGTCATTTAAGGTTTAATCTAACTTTCAATGGATCACTGTGCATATATATATATGATACATTGTTGAATACGATCAATACACCAGTCCATGGATCCTTATTTTGCGTCTCTGGGCATGAAGTTCCACTATTTTGATTTTATTTAGCTGGATATTAAACAATATCTCTGTTAGTTGGCATAGACATTTTTTTATTTTCCATTTTCAAGTAACATTAATGTTTAATTTAGACATTAGGGCAATCGTTTAGGAGAAGATTGGATATATGATACTAAAGAAATATGGTCTAAGTCACTTAAGCATGTCACTGACATCTATGCTATGGATGTGTTCAACACGTGTCATTAACATTCCTGAGTTCTCATTCTTCTCTGTTCTGAGCTTGTGGCCTTGATTTGAATCATAAATTATGTTCACATTTTCATACATCTTTCACAGGAGGTGCCACCATTGGATGTACCCGAACTTCTTGCCTACTTTGTAAAACAGTCTGGGCCATTTTTGGACCATCTTGGGGTGAAAAGAGGTACATAGTTATGCACAATTACTTGGCATTTCCACTTTATACATCTTATCTGGAAGTTTATGTTCTGTTTTTCTTTTAACATTTGGTAGATACATTTTCGCTTGCAATGGAAAGTGATTTTTTGTTTCTACATTCTTGTGTTTTTAAATTACCTTGTTGGTTTCTCCTTTCCTGAAATCTTAAACAATCAATGCTTAGTATAGACATTCTTTTCCATGTATCTGGTAAAGTAGGTAAATGAAACAGACCAATTTAATGTTTTCCAACCACAATAATTCCCCATGTCCTTTTTCTACTCTTTTTGGAATTTACCTTGCTAAGCTTTATTACTGCATTATTCTTGTTGTGATTGGCAAGCGGGGAAGGCTTTAACTTCTGATGTATTTGTTAGCTGCCTCCTCCCTGAGTTATTCAACAGTGTGATTAACTCTTATTTTATGCAACTTTGTGACGATGTGATGCACATAGTTAGTAGATGCAGACTATTGCTCAAAGAGGTGAAAAATTGTTTTCCAAACCATCAAATAATTTCTTGTTGAAAATAATTCTAATCAATCTGATTGTTAAATACTTAGTTGTCAACTTTATCACTCACTGAAAATAATAAAATTCAAGATACAACAAATTTGTGATCAAGATTTAAGATATTTTCATTTGTCATTGTATTTTACTCTAATTTTTAATATAATGTGAGGGAGTAGAAACTTTCATAATGAGATTTTTATTAGCATGATTGACATGAGGTATACTTTTAATCCAATTTCAGATTTTCAAAACACTCATTCTAGTTATTCACTTTTGAATTTATCACAGAAACCCATCAATTGCTAGGAAATGTAGTGAGTGTTGAATAAAGACAGCTGTTAGTCATTCAGTCCATTAAGTCTTTTGTTGAACTAGTTGGTTAGTTAATTAGAAGAGATTAGTTATACATGTTAAAGAGATGATTTGATTACATTAAATAGGGAAATAGGTTATGATTTGATTACATCAAAAAGGGAAATATCTTATTTCTCATTATTAATTATAGATTTTGTTCGTTATTATTGTATCTCTTCTTCATGATAAATAGGAAGACTCGTGTGTACACAACACATAATTACAAGAAATCCTTTCAATATAGTGTGGGAGTGGTACCGTCTGCTATTCAATTTTTGATTATTTGTTCAATTGTGTTCATCGCAGACATATGTGACAAGATAGTTGAAAGTTTGTATAGCAAACGCAGAAACCATCTTCTATTGAATTCCCTATCTGGGGAAGAGTCTTCTATTGTTGGGAATGGAAACATAAATGATGAATTGGATTTACGAATAGCAAGCGTCCTTCAGAGCACAGGACACCGTCATGAAGGTGGATTCTGGACTGACCATGCTAAGCATGATCCATCCGAAAGTGAAAGACATGTTGCAATAGTCACAACTGCTAGTCTTCCTTGGATGACAGGAACAGCTGTAAACCCCCTATTTCGAGCTGCATATTTATCACAATCTGCAAAGCAGAAAGTCACTCTGTTGGTTCCATGGCTTTGTAAATCAGATCAAGAGCTTGTTTATCCCAGCAGTCTTACTTTTACTTCACCAGAAGAACAGGAAGTTTATATACGTAGCTGGCTTGAAGAAAGGATAGGTTTTAAGGCAGACTTCAAAATTTCTTTTTATCCTGGGAAGGTAACTTTTCAATAAAATTATTCCTTTATGTTTCATATCACTTATGTCAATTTTTACATTTCTTCATTCTCATGTGTAGTTTTCAAAAGAAAGACGGAGTATAATACCTGCTGGAGATACTTCTCAATTTATACCATCCAGGGATGCTGACATTGCTATCCTGGAAGAGCCGGAACATTTAAATTGGTATCATCATGGAAAACGTTGGACTGACAAATTCAACCATGTTGTTGGTATTGTCCACACAAATTACTTAGAATATATCAAGAGGGAGAAAAATGGGGCACTCCAGGCATTCTTTGTGAAACACATCAACAACTGGGTTACAAGAGCATACTGCCACAAGGTATGGAATTTATCATCCTAGTATTTTTTTTGGGCTTTTCCTTCTCTGTAGAAGCAGAGACTCCTTTATTTTGGAAGAGTTACTTTTTTAAAGCTTTTTATAAAACTGTGTTTGACCTGACTTTTCTTTTAAGGAGAAGAGAAATTAAAAAAGTCTAGGCCAGTGCTACCTAACTCGAGAGATTACTGGATGGTTTTGGTGTTTTTATTGATAAAAGGAGTTCTATCACCATAAAAGACTTAAACAAGAGAAAAGATGCTAAATTTTTTGTTTTATATTCAGGTTCTTCGTCTCTCAGCTGCTACTCAGGATTTACCCAAGTCTGTAATTTGCAATGTTCATGGTGTGAATCCGAAGTTCTTGAAAATTGGAGAAAAGATTGCTGCAGAGAGGGACCTAGGGCAGACATCCTTTACAAAAGGGGCGTATTTCTTGGGAAAGATGGTGTGGGCAAAGGGATATAAGGAGTTGATAGATTTATTAGCAAAGCATAAGGCTGACCTTGATGGCTTCAATTTGGACGTGTTTGGAAATGGAGAGGATGCTAATGAAGTTCAGAGTGCAGCTAGAAAGTTAGATTTGAATCTCAGCTTTCAGAAAGGAAGAGATCATGCAGATGATTCTCTTCACGGGTAGGAACAATCTGAAAACTGAGCTCCGAAATTTATAGTAAAATATATTCAACAACAATAATCCCCACTTTGTTGTGAAACACACCTAAATGAAATGGTGAAAATAAATTTTGAAGTTACACATCTATTGCAACTTGAAACTGTGCTATATTTTACTCTTCCCTATCTTCATAAGGTGGATTGAATCAATTTATTGTGTTCAGAAATGCAATATCCAAAGCTATTTTTTATACATGCATAGTGCACATTCACCTACCCATGGTTCTTTCTCATGCTTTACATACCCAGATACATCTGAAACTTGTTTTCTTTATTAAATTGGTTCCTGTTTTGACACAATTTATCCTTATTGTAGGTACAAAGTTTTTATAAATCCTAGCATTAGCGATGTGCTATGCACAGCTACAGCTGAGGCACTTGCCATGGGAAAATTTGTAGTTTGTGCTGATCATCCGTCAAACGAGTTCTTCAGGTCATTTCCCAACTGTTTGACGTACAAGACATCCGAAGACTTTGTGGCAAAGGTAAAAGAAGCATTAGAAAAGGAGCCTTATCCTCTAACACCTGAGCAAAGATATCAACTTTCTTGGGAGGCCGCTACTCAAAGATTTATGGAATATTCTGAGCTTGACAGCATCCTGAATAAGGAAAATAATGTCGAAAAGTCAAGCCTAGATAAAGGAAAGCTCGTTGCTAAGTCAGTTTCAATGCCTAATCTGACAGAACTAGTAGATGGAGGCTTAGCATTTGCTCACTATTGTCTCACTGGGAATGAATTGCTGAGATTATGCACAGGAGCAATACCTGGCACACGTGACTACGATAAGCAGCACTGTAAAGACCTTCATCTCTTGCCGCCACAGGTAGAAAATCCTATCTATGGCTGGTGAATGGATTGACTAGTTGAACAGGTGACGAAGGGAAACCTGTCACACCAGATCGTGACAAGCAGTATTGTGAAAACCAATCTCATGCTGTAGGTAGAAAAAAAATATGGATGGCTGGTGATAGATTAGTGGTTTGAGTTTTAGTTTGTGCTTTGTATTACAGTTGTTTGTGTTAGGTACTACTAGCCTTCTAGGTTTTCAATTCTTAAATTTTTTCAGTTCTTTTTGGTTTTTGTAAGTGATGTAGTTTAATGTTTTACCAAAACACGTGTAGAAAGCTAATGTAAAGTTGCATGGCAAAAAGTTGAACGTTCTCCCACGTAACTTGTGGAGAATAATAAACTGTAATGAATTTGCATCGGTTTAACGTGTAATAAATTGTTCAGTTGTGGTAACTTGGAAGGACTTCCTGAGGGTATTCACTCTCCACACGAAAATATCAGCCATTTTGGTTAGCAGTAGGAGAGAAATTAGAGAATAAAGGGGAAAAAAAGCGTTGTCAATGATTTATGTAAGAATGAATAAACTCCAAATTAATTCCACTTGTTTAGGGGCTTCGCATGAAACATCAAAAGCAGATCCTCTTGTACCTCAACAGCTAAAAAATACAGAAGCGCTCCGAATAGAATAAAAAATAAAAAGTAAAATAGATAGTGAAAAAATGAGCAAGAATGTATGACAGATAGAGGGGTTGGAGCGAACTAGTCCTCTGGAGAGGATCCAAGTTAATTTGTATTGGGCCACAAAAAAATCTTGGCTTTAGACTGCTTTATCTACCCTTAGAATAAGGGCAATTGCTTCCTGCACCTCTCATTTCCTTCCTGCACCCCATCAAAGAAACGAAATGTCTGACGTGTTCCTGGAATTCATATGTAAAGACAGGAGGATATATTTGTAATAATTCACTACAAGAATTTCTGCACGGAAAAAAAGTTTTTTTTTTCTCTTCTATGAATTGAAATTATTTATACATGAATTAATTTGTAGAGGATATTTTATATTTATTTAAAAAATATTTTTATTTATGAATAAATTAATGTTAATTTAAAAAGAAATTTATTCTATTTTTTGATTTATTTTTGAAATTTTTTTATGAAGAAAATTGTGAAACATATATACTGTAATTACGAGGGTTAAGTAGAGATTGCATTTTGGTAAATTCTATTAAATTTGAATTCGTGGTCAGTAATTCATAATTCTATGTAAATTTTAAACATGGTTGGTAGTTTATTTTGACTTTAAGATATGAAAATTTTCACATTACCTTTCTGTCATTGGCCAAATAATTGAGTTGACTTAGCGGCGTTAAAAAATTCATAGGCTAGCTAGTAGTGGTTTATAAATCACTGAAAAGTGGGTTAATTTATTTATAGCAACTTTAACGTTAACGAACTTCTAGGGCATGTTTGAAGTTAATGATTTAATAGAATAAGATAAAAGAAAAGAGTAGATCGCATTACACGATCAAAAGGAAAATAATAATAACAAGATAATATATTACAGTAGCAATAATAATAATAATAATAATAATAACTAAACAGTAGTGGTAATTGTATTATCAGTTGTTATATAACCGTAGTGTAAATGACAGTGAAACAGTGACAAGTTTTTTTACAACAATAATAAAAGTTCTAAACATTATTATAATAATAATAGTAGACAGTGATTATGATGGAGACAATATGAGATAATATTTATAGTATTCATGATGAGACTAATCATCATTACTAATAAAAGTGACCATGAAACAATCAGGGTTAGTGATCACAAAGATGTAGTGATGATAAAGATCAGTTGCGAAAGAGAAAAAGATATTTTATTTTATTATCTTTTAACTCAATTCTCACACAAGATAAAAAAAAACTACAGAAAATAGATATAATATATATTAGGATGATGATATTTACGAAACATGTAATGTCGATATTTAAGGTAAGATAGTAATCGCTGATAAAAAAAATGATAAGACAGTAATCATATTTTATTTTCTTATATGTGACCACCAATAAAATCCTTAGTTTATAAAAACAATCTCTTCAAATATTCAAATAACCTAATATAAAAGATAGATCATTTTAAGTTGAGTTTAAACGTTCAACTAAATAATTAATTTTAGCTGAATTTTAGATTTTTTTCTGTAATTTCCTCTTCTTTCCTGTACTTTATTACCATTTTTTTTTACAGTTTATTTATCTATTTATTTTATCTTAGCACCAATCTTTTTCTTTTTAGCTGACCCACTTTTGACCAGCAACATATTATAATGGGTGCCACAGCAAGTGTTGACCAATGTATGCCACAAAAAACACTTCGTTTTTGCTGATGCAGAAGAGGTAGTATTACTTTCACGCTCTGCTTTACATACATGGCGTGCGATGCACTTTCAGTCATAAGCTATTAATAACCATTCCATTTCATAGTGCAAGTTGAGATAGCATGTGATTCCCATTGACCAACTCTCATAACTCTTCTACTAAGAATTAGGTTTCAAGATAACCCTCACACACTGGTAATAAGGAGGTACGTGGAATCTTCCAGTTTCTGATTGGGATTAATCTGATGTAGCCCATACTTACCTCTGCTATTCTGTACCATTAGCTCGTGCCTGCAACTGTGCCAAAAGGCATGCACTACTTTTACTATCAGCAAACAAATTAAGATGGGATATTCTAAAAGTTGATAGCAAATAAGAGACGAAACTTAATACTGAGTGAATACCAGATGCATGTTTCTTACACTTAAAACCTGTTTCTTGTTACAGAAGCTGTATATGTTCAATTTAGTACGATTGAAGATATATATATATATATATATACTTGTGATTATATGTTTCTTGTTACGAAGTTTATAGACATAACGTTGTTCAACTATTTGTAGTGTTTTATGAACGTTAGTTATGCAGAAGAAACCTTAAATTTTAGCAATGAAGTTCCAAAAGTGCTTTTAGTTGATTATTGTAAGAAGCTTTGTTCTTAACTTTGGATTTGTAGAAAACTAAGAACGTTTTTTATGTAGTCATTCGTTTACGATGAAGTAAAGTCGAGCATCTTTTATGAATATACTTGTGATAAATTCATGCATCTAATAACCTGTTTTGTTGTAGTTGTATTTGCCCACGTTATTTTTTAAGATCCAAGTGATTTAGTAGCAGAAGTGCAGCTTTTTAGATATGGCTTGAGGTGTTGGATTATTATAATACCCACATTCTGCTTGTCCGAGTTATTGGAAGACAGAACACAGAAGTAACTCTAGCACAGTTTTTTTGTTTTTTCACCTTTGTCTTATTATGCACTTTCTAGGTAGTCAAATATAAGAATTCAATGCATGTTTAGCTCAGTTTACCTTTTACTAATTAGCATTATTATATAAACTGCTTTTTATTCTATTTCTAATTCTCTTTATTGGGATTGATACAACGGAATTGTGTTTACCATGTTTTTCAAAATTCTCTTTCTCTTAAGGTTAATATTAAATCGTCCCTCTAGAGTTCTCACCGTTACTTTAAATACGGTATACTGTTAATTAATATCTGGCCGTACTTATTTCATTTCTTAAAGTCACTTGCAGAGATTAAAGGAGGGAAAATATTTACACTGCTATCTTTAAGCGGCAAAGTTTAGTGGCGGTTTCACGTTATGTTCAAAATATATAAGTGAAACCTAAAAATCAAGAATATCAACCCAATTTTTTTGCAATGATAACAGCATGATTGAATCTAATAAATCACTTAAATTACTCAAACACTGAATACAGACTGTAGTGTGTTATTTTCACCGTCCTGTGAAGAAGAAACTGAAAAAAAATAATGGAAGACAACACGTATGGCATAATGGTAGGTGAAGAGTTTGATGTCCCTTTGGGTTTCCCAAGAGGAATATGCGGAAGGATCTGTCACGAACTTTAGTTTTGAAATACTAAGAACTTAGTTTGTGAAAAACAAAAGGAGAAGATGGAAATAATTTGGTTGTATTTTTATTCAGAAACATTACAGCATTATATACACATATACATCTCTAATTAGATGAATCTGTTCCTATAATTCAGCAACTTATTCCGATAATCAAGCTTATTTTAATTATGCTGATATGACCGTTACCACGTCATAATATTTACAACAAGAATCATGGAATATGATTTCCTTTCCTAACACTCCCCCTCAAGTTGGAGAGTGGATATCAAGAACTCCCAACTTGTGCTTCATTGTAAGAAAGGATCCTTTTTCTAGTGGTTTCGTGAATACATCGGCTACTTGTTCTGCCGAAGGAACATACTCAGTTGCTACTGAACCATCTTGAATTTTGTCACGAATAAAATGACAATCTATCTCTATATGTCGAGTTCTTTCATGAAATACCGGATTAGACGTAATGTGAAGAGCTGCTTTGTTGTCACAATACAATAGTGCTGCTTTTGGGTGCAATATCTTCAAATCCTTCAACAATGAACGTAGTCAAGACAACTCACAACATGCGCCTGTCATAGCTCTATATTCTGCTTCAGCTGATGATAGAGAAACTGTCTTTTGTCTTTCTGTTCGCCAAGAAATTAGTGAGGATCCCAAAAAAACGCAATACCCCGTAGTTGATTTTCTGGATATCGAGCAACCTCCCCAATCTGAATCACAGAAGGCACGTAAAGATAAGTCATTTTGGGAAGAGAAAAATAAACCTTGACCTGGATTGCTCTTTAGGTACCGCAATATTCGCATGGCAACTTCCATATGAGGTTTTCGAGGGGCATGCATGAATCTACTCAATATGTGCACTGAGTAGGTGATATCCGGACGAGTAACAGTTAAATAAATTAGGCACCCTACAAGTTGCCTATATGACGATGGATTCTTCAACAATTCTCCTTCATTCGTCAACTTTACATTTTGCTCCATGGGAAAATTCACAGGCTTAGCTCCCAAGCACCCTCCATCTTTTAGAATTTCCAAAGCATATTTCCTTTGCGAAATGAATATACCTTTCTTTGACCGGGAAATCTCCATGCCCAAAAAATATTTCAAGTCACCCAAATCTTTAATCCGGAATTGATTATGCAGAAACTGTTTAAGAACATTTATGGCATTGAGGTCATTACCAGTTATGAGGATGTCATCAACATAGATCAATAAGGCAGTAAATGATTTGCCTTTTTTACACGTAAACAACGAGTAATCTGCTTTTGATTGAATAAATCCTGCACTTTGAATAGATGTAGAGAACTTGGCAAACCATTGGCAGGAGGCTTGTTTTAATCCATACAAAGATTTGTTGAGGCGACACACAAGGTTCTCCCCCTGTCGCTGAAAACCAGGAGGAAGAGACATATAAATTTCTTCAGAAAGATCGCCATGAAGAAACGCATTGTGGACATCAAGTTGATGAAGTGACCAATTTTGAGCGGCTGCCAAAGCTAATAAACAACGTATTGTAACCATTTTAGCAGTAGGTGAAAAGGTGTCATGGTAATCAATCCCTTCAAGTTGTGTATATCCCTTTGCCACTAACCGAGCTTTATAGCGTTCAAGAGAACCATCTGATTTTCGCTTGATTTTATAGACCCAGCGACAACCAATAGCTTGCTTTCCAGGAGGGAGAGGTGTGAGAAACCAAGTATTATTAGCCTCTAAAGCAGCCAACTCAGATTGCATTGCTATTTTCCAATGAGATTGGGAAGCAGCTTGCTCATAACATGTAGGTTCAACATCATGAGTAATAGTGGCAATAAAGGATCTATGTTGTGGTGAATAACAATCATATGAGATAAAATTGAAGATCGGATATTGTGTACCTTTACTTGGAAAAGATGGCGAGAATGACAATGATTCGGGAGAACTTACTTGATTACAAACATAGTCACTCAAGGCTGCAGGAGCAACATGGGTTCGTTGAGAACGACGAGGAGGGGCTCTTGGAGAAGCAGGAGTGGGGGTTGCTGGAAAAACAGGAGTGAAGGCTGTTGGAGAAGTCGGAGTGGCAGGGTTAGATTCTTCATGTGTTTGGTGGATGAGTGAGGAATCTAAGACAGCAATAGGTACAACAGAATCTGTTTGAGGTGGTGAAGAAGAAATGGATTCGTAGGGAAAAATATCCTCGTGGAAAATGACATCACGACTAGTGAAAACTCTATTAGATTCAATGTCATATAATTTGTAAGCTTTCTGACCAATTGGATAACCAATAAAAACACATTTGGTGGCACGAGGAGCAAACTTATGGGGCACATGGACATTTGTAGCATAAGCTAGACATCCGAAAATTCTAAGGTGGGAATAAGAGGGAATTTTTTTATAAAGTTTTTCAAAAGGAGTTTGGTGAGAAAGGATAGGTGTGGGCAACCTATTAATTATATGAACAGCAGCGGAAACACATTCTGCCCAAAAGTGTAAAGAAAGGTGAGATTGAAAACGAAAAGCTCGAGCGGACTCAAGGATATGTCTATGTTTGCGCTCAACCACCCCATTTTGTTGAGGTGTATAAACACAAGAATGTTGGTAATTAGTGCCCTGTTGTTTAAAGAAATCTCGCATAGAGAAAAATTCTCCCCCATTGTCAACCCGAATATTGGCTATTGTGGTATCAAATTGGGTTTTTACAAAAGAGAAAAAAATTGGTTAAATGTTTTTGTGTCTCACTTTTATGATGCATTAGAAAAACCCAAGTAAAACGAGAAAAGTCATCCACAATAGTCAAAAAATATTTTGCACCAGATAGGGAAGGAACTTTAAAGGGCCCCCAAATATCACAATGTATTAATTCAAAAGGTTTAACAGATGAAATTGAACTTGTAGAGAAAGGGAGTCTAGTTTGTCTTTCAAGAGCACACATAGTACAATTGTGATTTTGTTTGAAAGGGAAATGAAGGAAGTTTTTGGCTAGAAAGTCTAATCTGGAAGAGGATAAGTGTTCTAGACGCCTATGCCACAAAATGCTCGAGGTGTTTGAAGTGGAGGTAGTTTTGATGGTATTAACCTTGTGTGACTTATTCATTGCAACCAAGTAATAGAGTCCATCTCGTTGTTCACCCAAACCAATCGTCATCCCCGTCATCAAATCCTGCAAAATACACAATTGTGCGAAAAAAGTTATTGAACAATTTAAATCGCTTGTGACTCGACTCACAGACATCAAATCCACCTTACAAGATGGAACCCCAAGTACATTCTTCAAATAAATAATAGAACTTAAGGGCAAATTTCCAGTAGAAGTAATTGGA
>Ga0209489_102849_pt1 | contig 34554 bp, 12 predicted proteins | sample SiratrowhiteBW_FD_187527 | JGI IMG/M metagenome (GOLD analysis project Ga0209489, IMG submission 187527) | Root nodule microbial communities of legume samples collected from California, USA - Siratro white BW (SPAdes) (version 2) | ecosystem: Host-associated > Plants > Roots > Nodule | place...
AATTCTTCGTTCTATGTATTTTTTTTTTTTTTTGTACTTTCCCAATTTCTTATTTAATAACTTAGGATTATAGTCCATTAAAAAGAATGCTGAAAAGAAAAAAACACTTTCACAAAAAAAGTCTATTAAATCTGACAAGATTTAATTAAATGTAAAAAAATTTATATATAAGTATATATTATAAGTTTAATATTTTAATGAATTAAAAATCTCATATCATAAATAAAAAATATTTGAAATAATTTTTTAATAGTATATATTTTATTTGTTTTACTGTCAACCTTCTCAATCTGTTGATTAATCAAATATTGAAATTTAACTTGTTAGCTTATTTAGGGTTTATAAACTGCCAACCTAAAGCTTATTTATTTAAAGAAAGTTTTCAAACAAAAAATTAAAAAAAAAATAAAGTTAAAAAAAAACTTGTGATACTAATTTTGCTAATAATAAGTTTCACTGAGTAGATTAATAAGTTATCTAAATTCCTCTTTAATTGTTACACCAAATCTTGTATGTTACAATTAAATGATATTATCTTTTGATTGAGACTCCTAATCTTATTTAAAACCTAAGACTTTAATTTTACACAAAGTTATAATCTAAAATTATAATCTAAAAGAACTTTCCCAAGAGTAATCTTCAGCAGGTCTCATAAATTTTAAAATGTATCTTATTTTAAAACTTCCTTATCAGTTTTAAAATGTATAAGACTTAATCTTAAATTTAATTTAAGATTGCTAGAAGAACATTTTAGGAATGTTGGATGGAGATGGACTAAGAGTGATGCCTTGTTGGATATGTTGGGTGACTAGAGAGTGAAAGAGTCTGAAGAGATTGATATATATTGTACTTTAAGAATTTTATTTTAACTTGAGAAACATATACAATTAATCTTATAGATTTTTTCTAATGATATGTAGGGAATGAGGGGTTATTTTGAAAGGATGAACGTTGGGGGTTTTGGAGGGTAGGTTCATCACCACTATTTGGAAAGGCCTGTGGTTATGCAAGATCCCATCTTGAACATGCCCAGAATGATGGAATGATTCATGCAGTTTCATTTCTAAACTCTACATATTCTACATTTTGGTTAATTGTGTCACTTCACACTCTAAAAACAAAAACAAAATAATGAATGACTTGATGGATGATAATATCGATGAATTTTTATTATTTTATATTTTTATTTCAGATACAAATATATAAAGTATCATATTAATAAAATGGACAAATGTAGAAATATACCAGCTAGAAAGATTCATTATGTAATGATAATAATATTACATAATGATAATAATATTTTGAACTGAATGCGGTATTAAATTCAAAACAATTGGGTGATTGTCTTATAATGCAACTAAACAAATTGTGCCTGTAGATTACATGAACTATTTGATGCAACTAAAAGAAAATTGTATACCACTTAACCCCAATGCATACATACTTTTCAGGAGGAATTGTCCAAAGAAAGTAAACTAGAAAGCTTGAAATCAGCATTTTTGAATATTCGAAGGATAAAAGTTTGGTGCATTCAAACAAAACATAACAAAAGTGGTGATGCAGTATCCAACTTATTTTGTTTAAATAAAAAGGTAAACAAATTGGAAAATCAGTAAGCATAATTTTTATTCTCACTGGGTCAAATAAAAGCAAAGTGTTCAGCAACATAATTTTTATTGATTAAATTTATTTAAAGACTGTAAAATAACAAAAATATTCACAAAATTTTATAATTTTCAGTAAATTTTAACTAATAAAAGGTATATTACAAATTTATATTAACATTTTATTAAAAAATTGTGAGAAAGTATTAATTTCACATCACTTTTCAGAATATGCTGTGAATGTTCCTAATGTAATTTACTGTTCAGGACCTACATGTCACAGCGACTTAATTTCTGTTCAGTGTACTTGCTTAAGATGATGAAACAAAATAATCAGTACAGAGAACACAGTACGAATAATGTCAACACTTTTTTGACATTTCTGTTCACTTTAACTTTTCCAATCTCATACAAAAATAATAATATCCCTTTAAAGAGAGAAAAAACAAGAACATTTTGAGCAACTAAACTATTTCTTAGTGTCAGTCATGTGTAATATGACCAAGATGTGTATCATAATGTCTGAATCCGTCAATTTTAATAAGGGTGTAAACAAATAACCACTTGCTTAATTACTCAAAATATTATTAATTTATTCAAATATTATTATTAGAAGAAGTTATAAATCTAATGTATATGAAAAAAGAGCTGTGAAATCATTGTTTTTCTTGGATAAAATAAATAGACGAGACACATAACTGGATAATTTTGTAGTATGTAACATGCAAGAAATTATGCATATAGACTCACATGGTATTCACTACCCAAAAGAAAAGAGTAGCATCACATGTAGCTCAATTGATAGCATCGGGTGAGAGAATATCCCACACACATAACAGTACTAAATTCTTGTTTTAGGCAAATTGTGCAATGAAACACCGATAAGGACAAAATGGTCCAACCCTACAGACGCGCTTTTCGCGAGATCACTACTTTATTCAGTGTGGTGTCTAATTTGGTAAATTCAGTAGTCTCTTCCTTTAAAACCAGCTAAGCTAAAAACCTCTCTCCCAGTTTGAGCAAGACCAGAGAAGTTAGAAAACAAAATGCCTCCCTCTTACTGTGTGAAGGAGAATAAACCCTGCATGGGTTGGGTTCAGCGTTACTTTGATGATTGTCTTTGTGATGTTAAAGATGAAATCTCATTTGCTTTGGGCTTCATTAGTCTCATATGCTGGGGAGTAGCAGAAATCCCTCAGATTATCACCAACTTTCGGGCTAAGTCTAGCCATGGTGTCTCTCTAGCATTTCTCCTCACTTGGGTCGCTGGGTTCGTCCACTTTTTTCTCTTCATTCTCTTCTAACTTTAAGCTAAAGTTTTATTACTCCAACAATTACTCTAATTGTTTTGCTAAACTATTTCGATGCAGCGACATATTCAATCTCATTGGTTGTGTTCTGGAGCCTGCTACGGTACCAGACTTTTAACCATTAACATTAAAATTAAAACATTTGTTTTGTTCCAGTTCTTTCATGTTTTATATATGTAAACTATGTTCTATTTGTACTTATTGTGATTTTGATTCACTTTATTTTCTTGTTTTGTTTTTCTTCTTGCTGTTTGGATGACTGCAAAACCAGTTGCCTACTCAGTTCTACACAGCTCTGGTAATTATTACTCCCAAAATAATTTAGTTCCTATGTGCATATTATTTCTATTTCAATGGTTTTCTTTTTGGGGCGTTATAGTTCCCAAACCCTTTAAACTATGTTTAGTCTTGGAATTCGCATTGGCATGTTGGAACTGAGTCTCTCTTCTTGTAGCAAGAATAAAAGTATTTATTAATTAAATGTATTGAAATTCTTGTCAACAAGTAATGCATTTAAGCATTTATTAACAAAATCCTTCCTATAAATTAAATTGATTTGTATTTCAAAGCAAGATTACAATAACTTAATATAAAAGGTTTTAATCTAACCCAAGAAAATTATTTTTTAATTTTACATAAATGTATTATTTTAAAAATTAAACTTTGAGTTTTCTAAAATCAAGCATATTCAATTCTTGAAGAATAGATTTTGTAACTGTTAGCATTGCCAAACATATTATCCTGAAGTTTGAAAACTTTGAAAGTAATTTATGTCCATTAACATAAAAAAATGTTTACAAAAGTAGGGTAGGCCCACTTCTTACAGAATACAACAAAGCTACTACTTGTCACCAAGCCAGACCACCATTGGACACGTGTTATTGTATTAATCCGAGAGACAAATCAACGGGAATGTTCTTTCAATAATTTTTCTCTCCATTTTCATATTGTCTGTGTTCTTCTATTTTTTTTAAGTTGTAATTTTTATTTATATAAGACATATTTAACAGTCGCAAGTTGTAATTTTTATTTATATAAAAAATATTTAACAGTCTTAAAAATTATAGACTGAGTACATGGAAATTAAACTTAAGTCCTTAACGTCACTTGTTAATGTCATGCGCAGCTTTACACTATTACTACGATTGTGCTAGTACTTCAAACTCTCTACTATGACTATATCTACAAATGGAGCAGCAAGCGTAATCGAAAGAATAACATTGACGAGGTACAGTGATAATTTCAAATCTCTTATACCTAATCAGAATTGAAATCTAATTTAAAAAAGAATATGTATATTTAATTAACTTAGTCTTTATCATATTATTAATAGGCCAAGGAAGAAGAGACAAAACCTTTGAGACCCAAACCAGGGCCCCAATCTGGGATTCCAATACCAAACGAGGAACCCAAAGCGACGCCTCGGCGGGAATACTACTATAGGTAAATATTGTCTTTTAATTCCTACTTCATATATATATATATATATATATACATTTTGCAATCTTAAATAATTGTTTGATTAAGAGATTATTCAACTAATTATATGTTTTTGAGTTAATTAAACAGGTCAGCGAGATCTCTGGCTGGTAATGATACTCCACCATTTGGTACCTACTTGAGAGCTGCTAGAAGTGTCCCTCCAGCCATGGAAATGAACAATGATTCATCCTCTGATGATGAGTCACCTCAACTTTCTTCCACTATGCCTGTAACACAGCCTAGACCCATCCCTCGATCTGTCCCTGTGAGTTTTTATCCCTGAAATTAAGGTTAATACAATTTGTATTCATGTCTCAAAGGTTGATAACTTAGGTGATGTATTTTTTTATTCATAGGAATTCGTAATTCAAAATGATAGCATGTATGCATGGTAGTCAAATTTTTCATTAGTGACTGAAATTATGTACTTTGCCTTTCAAATTCTGAGTCGCTCCAATATCTCCTCATACATATTTACTTACTATGTTTTAGGCAAGCTATGGAACATTTCTAGCAGCATCTATGAACTTGCCCCGGCAGGGTAATGCTTTGAAGGAGGGATATATGAGATTCAGTGGAAGAAAACTACTCTTGCAGGTAAGTATATACATTGCCAATGGCACCGGTTAACTAATTTATTCATTCACACACTGGCATGGTCATTTCTACAGAGTAAGGTTGCCTTGCATAACTGCCATTACCTTGCTGCCACTTAATTTCTTGAACTCATCACAGGAGCAAAGCAGGCACAGTGCCTTGGGACAATGGTTAGGATGGTTCATGGCTGTTATCTATATGGGTGGCAGGCTCCCTCAAATATGGTTGAATGTAAGTCTCAGAACTTCTATTTCTGAATTCGTTTCTTTATTAATTACTGATATAAAGTTGTTGACTACTTAATCATGGCCAGATTAAACGAGGGAGTGTGGAGGTAATGTTTGATCTTAATCATTTTTGTTTTTTCAAATTATAACTCACATTGTATTTCTACTGAGTTATATAGATGCTTTCTCTCTTTATCACAATAGGGCTTAAATCCTCTGATGTTCCTCTTTGCATTGATCGCCAATGCCAGTTATGTTGGAAGGTTACTATTTCCTTTCCTTGCATCTGTTTTTCAGTCTGCTATCATGATGAAACTAAAATTAAGCAATATTCTAACTCTGCTGTTCTGGCATGTGTGCAGTATTCTTGTAAGAACTACCGAATGGGAAAGCATCAGAGCAAATATGCCATGGCTGTTGGATGCGATAGGTTGCGTTGCATTGGACCTATTTGTATCCTTTATAAGCAGTTTTTTCATGCAAATATTATATTAAAATATTTGTTGTGAATAAGAAATTGCTTCTTTTCTTTTTATCAAACATATAGAAATATGTTTAGGACTACAAAGTTGTTAAACCTTAACAATGGCAGATAATTTTGCAGTACGCCCACTATAGATACATTCGGAAGAAAGCAAGAAGTGATGATAATGCTGATTACGGAAACTACAAGGAAGCCAGCAAAAACTTCGTGTCTTGATATGTCGAACTGTAAGAATACGTGTTAATCTTCCCAGAACTGAACCATTATAAGACTTCAATTCCACCATAACATTTAGCTATTAGTAAAGACGTGGTTAGAAGATTGTAGTGGTCTCATTAGGAAACGTGTCTATTCGTGCGTTAAGATGTGTTATAGGAAAAAGCTACCAAAGTTATCAATATGTCTATGAACTATGAATCGTTCACGATTCTTACACCAGCTATCAAATGTATGAACTTTTAACCATTCACGATACCATGTTATTCCGCACTTTGTGTCACCAAATCACTGTCAACAGCTGACAAATTAAGATGGAATTGATTACTCATATCCTATCTTAAAGTTGGTGAATAATGAACCCTTCACTCACATCGCAATCCATTCTTCAAACTGTATGATTGTTGAAAACCTTTCTTTCATGTCACAACAACAGATGATTTTGTATTCCATCATGTATGAACAGGGATAAAAACAAAATATATTTTTAAATTTAACTTATATTATTAATTTAATTTTTAGGTATAATTATTTAATATATAAATAAATATAATATACATATATATATATATATATATATTTTTTTTTTTTAAATATCACATTTTGTTTTATTTTAATATAATTATTATTTGATAAAACAAATTGTCCATAAATCTACGGAGCAACTTCATTTAAACGGTGAGTTAAAAAATTGTCCATAAATTTTTTAGTTTAACTTGATTTGTTATAAGAAATTTTCAGAGTGACTATTGGGAAGTTTATTTTGACAACTCTACTATTAATATATAATTGTATAGTTTTTATTTACTCATATCACTCTTTGTTGGATGTATGTATGTTATTTCGTTAGTTAGAAATCAATCATGTATGAGAACGTATTTAGTAAAATAAATATTTTAATGTGAGAGTGAATCAGCAATAATTAGTCTCTGCATACATTACCAAAATTAATCTAACAAAAAAATACACCCTTTCTCTATGCATATATACCATTTAATAAATAAAATATTTTTATTTACTATTAATATATAATTTTATATATATAATTGTATAATTGTTAATATATAATTGTATAATTTTTATTTACTCATCTTACTCTTTTGTAAAAATAATTGTTTGCTGTATTTATGTTATTTCGTTAGTTAGAAATCAATCATGTATGAGAATGTATTTAGCAAAATAAATATTTTGATGTGAGAGATCAGCAATAGTTAATGTCTGCATACATTATCAAAATTAATTTAACATAAAAATACACACTTTATCTATCTCTATATGCATATATACCATTTAATAAATAAAAGATAATTTATTTAATAAAATAAATAAATAATTTATTTTTATTTTAAAATATTTTTTAAATAATGAATATATAATTTTTTATTACTATTCTCATAAAATTATATGTAGAGGATATATATATATATATATATATATATATATATATATATATTTACATATTTTTTAATTTATATTTATTTAAAATATATGTATTTTTAAACTATTATTTCTTCAAGTATTCATTTATCAAAATTAATATATTACATAAACTTATTTTTAAAAATAATAATTTTTTACAACTGAATAAATTCAATTATATCACATATGTTGCATTACTTTGTTACAACTCTTTATTTTCAAAAGTATCATTTTTTACTTTATCTCCAAATTCGTTATTTTTATTAAAAGAGTATTGTTTAAAAATTTGCTAATTTTAAAGTTTTTTAATATATATCTATTTATAAAAAATTATTTATGTAATTGTTTATTTCTTTAATTAATTAAATCCTGCAGAGATACTAAACATAATTAATTTTCTCATTTTTTTCTCAAATTATTTCTTTTTAAATGCATTAATTTTTATTTTAAATTGAAAAAAAAAAACACGTCAAACCAAATTCTGCTGTCATTCTTACAATATTTAACCTAATGCAGGTCAGAAATCGTGTACATAGAATTAATTCCCGTCTCATTAACAAAATCGTGTTATTAACGTACTATAAGATAAAATGCACATTGTGCTATGTCTACAAGTTAAATTTGATTAAATGAGAAAGCTTGCAAAATTTCTACCTTAAAAATTCTTTTTAAAAGTTTATTCAAACTGATAATGTAGAAACCATACAGATGAATCTAATTTCCAAACGATATAGTTCATCCCTCAAACTCATCCTAACTTGGGCATTTAAATTTGATGTGTTTTTAAGATTTAATATACTGCTGATCGCGATTGAAAGGACGTTTATATGAAATACAAATGATATATTCATTGATAATATAAAATCAGCGTTAAACTTTCCTCCACGAATTAATCCACAATGAATCAAGCATCACCAGTAAATTGTGGTGAAAGTTTTGAATGATCTGAATCTGACTTTGTTTACCAAATAAAGTTCAACAAGGTATGAAAAGGCCAAGACTCATCTAAAGTGACGTTTAACTCTAGAAAATTATTTTACCATGTTTTAATTGTCCATGTAGTGAAAGTATGCTTTAATTTTTATTTTTTATTTTTACTTTCTTGTGTGTGAGACTCTACCTGTTTTTGTGGTTCATATAACCTATCTCAGTCAGTAGTAAACCTTATGTGTTAATGAGGCCTGAGACAAAAACCAAATAGTATTGAACAAGCGTTGAAGCCCACTTCAGATTTTGTTTTCAAAATGCATATGCCTAACAAGATGACATATGGGCCTAGCGATGGAGCCATGAAGGTTGAAGGTTGGCCAATAAATTTTCAACTAAGTCGAAAATGAAGTTTAAACTTACTTTCACTGAAAAATACAAAATATAGTGTATTATAAAATGTGTCACTAACTTCATGATTATTCTTTCAGCATATTCAACATTTTCACGAAGCTTTGTCTAGAAATTATTGAAAAATTTAATATACTTTTCTTTCTTAATCTTTTAAGATATTTTAAAAATAAAACTGTGATAAAACTATTTAAGATCAAAATATTAATACTGTCTATGGAAATAAAAAAATTTGTTATAAAGACGAAATCTTAACTTGAAACTTGGCACTTGTTACGGTATGATCAATAATCCCATATACTTCAGAAGTCAAAATAAAGGACAACTTTTTTCTCTAAACTTTCTAATGTGTCTGTAAAAGAAATCATGATTAAACTTTAATTTAAAAACGAACAATATCTTATAGACCCAGTAATACATCTAACGATATTATGTATATTTTTCTATTATAAATAAAAATTAAGCTCTAACAACAATGACAGTGACAAAGAAGATGTACCAAAAATGGATGCCTATCCAGGTAGAAGGTGGATTTCATTAATGTAAGTTTGAAGCTTATACAACTGGCTCCTTCTCTGTTTGGATTCAATTTGAGCTTCCAGAGGTTGAAGTCGCTTAGAACACAATTGTTGGTTCTGGCACTGAAAGAAACAAACAACCAAAATAGATTGTAACACCTGTCGCTGTTGCTTTTGGTGTAAAAAACAAGGAGATATGAACCCCCACCCAACAAATCTTCACAATGAAATGCAAAAAATAAAATGATAAAGTAACCAAAAATTTAATGCTGTTTTTAAAGTAATCCACATTTGCTGCCGCGAAATTCAATTAACATGTGTCCTAACTTCGTATGCCTCATTAGTTCAAACCGAAAATTTAGGGAGTTTGTTCATCTCAATGGTACATCTCATTTTCTTTCATTTTCCGTTTGTTACTCGTCATGTGCTACTTTCTCGATCCCTTTATTGCTCTGTCTATATTTTATGCTCATGCTTCTCATTCCTCTAGCCAACTTTCATTCATGCGAAACAGACAACTAATTTGACCGTGTAATATAAAACCATTATGATGCCGTGCTTTTCATATTTAATTTATAAAACCATAGCAATCCGCGAACCCCATGTTCTATATCACCCTGTTTATATTGCGTAGAAATTTAGATACATGCATAAGTTGACTTAAAAATTAAAATAAGGTATGCCTAAACATTTATGTAGACTCGTTGCAATTTTTAATGTCTCAGCATCTTTATTTCATTTGAACATCTAGTCTTTTAGCATGCTACTTCATCTAGGATCTATCACAAAAGAAAAACATCAAAATTTTGATTTCCATGGTTAAACTAAGTTAGCAGATTTGAATCAAGTAGTCTGGTTGACTTGAAGAAAACTTTGAGTAAAACAAGTGGACCTCTTTCAACTTTGCAACACTTATATCAGAGAAGGAGAGTCAGAGATCTTTTTGACTGCTTTATGCCATCTCTCATAGTTTAAAATAAATGTTGAGCAATGGAAAAATTATTATACTTAATCTCACTCAAACTATCATGATTTCGTATGTTTGACATTTTAAATTTTAAAGTTATCATCTTTTAAATCAATTTCTAAATTAATTAAACTTCAATTTTTTTGAGAAGTTTTTATCAATGACTAAAAATGATTTTGTATCAGCTTAAATTATACTTATATTTTAGAATTGTTTCGACCATTAAAGTGAATATCACGGTGAGAATGGGAGAATGCATCACCGGTTCCACGAGACACGACGCCTAACGTGGCAGATTAGTTGTTAGCTTTCTATTAATGTTTCTATCTGCCATTTGCATGTTCTCCCAAAACCCTACCACTTTATTTTTATTTCTTATTAGTGAATCTAGGTATAGTGAGTTTCTCACAAAACATGTCTTTAGAGATGGAACATTTATAATTTTTTAAAATGCACATATTGAATTTTTATTTTTATTTTTTATCTTTTTCATGACCCTACAAGGGAACAATTTCTTTACTTTATTTTTCAGGTTGCATGCCCTTAAAGTACCAGGAGTAAAATATGTTGAACGATGACGTGATGATGATGCATTTCTTTGCTGGATAAAGAAATGAGAAAGAAAAAACAAAATTTATATTTATATTTATTTTCCTTTTAATTTCAATTTCATTTTTTCATTTCAATCCAACAAAAACCAAAACATGATGAGTGGAAGTTAGACGCGTAGAGGCTTTGTAATGAGAAATTAATGTTTACGTACGTTCTGACATTGATTCCTTCGGATGCATGCATTAAGCTCTATAGTAGTACTTTTTTGTTTTTTCATTTAGTGAGAAAACTTGACTTTTGTTTCTGGTTTTTCACATTTATTCACCTACGTACGATTTAGTAACAGGCTACTATTGATTATTCCATAATTGTTGAATTGAAAGGAGGATGCATAACCACCACTGTGCACACTGCATCGTATAATCAATGGGAATGCTTTATAGGACTAATTAATAGCAAACATGTTATCAGTTTGTTACAATGCAGTATTTACGTAACCTTTTTGTCAGCACACGCCAAGTGATTAAGAGAAGTGTAAAGTACCTATCACAACATCATTTGTACAGATTTTACATTTAAACATAATAGTATTATAGTTTTAAAGTCAGTTGTATCTGATTTTTCGATTTAGAAAAATATAATTTCATATCATAGTAATTAAAAAATTGACTTGAAGTACATTCATGCATACGGTTGAGTTTAGCTAGTGTAATCAGAATGACACCTTTTATGTTATTAATTACTATTCTTAAAGATTCTACAATAAATTAGTCGGTTTTATGGAAATTCTTCATAGAAGTGTTTTATTATTTTGAAGTTATAATGGTTAAGTTAATGTTTGTATTTAATCCAAGTGAAATGCATGATTTTATTCAAATAAAACAATATTCTTCGCCGAACTTCCGAACTAACAATACTAAGTTTTCTTGTGGGTGACATGGATGAAAAGTAAAAGCAGACCATGAGCAGAAAAAATTGTGGCAAAAAAATTAAAAAATTAGAAGGACAAAAAAAGATACGGGGTAAGCTAAATAAAATGTTAGTGTTAAACCCAGTTGGGTAGTTTGTTATAGTTTCTCGTTCTTTTTGGTTGAAGGGAAGTGTAGCTTTTATTTATTCATTGTTAAAGCTAAGTGCGTTTGATTTTATAATTGAGTAAATAGTCGGTGTCTCTTACTTGTAGCAGCAAATGACTCCAATTTAGTATTTATATTAGCACGTATGGATGATGCCATGTTAAAAATTTTGCACCACCAAAAAGAAGATAGAAACAATCATGATCAACCTAGTCAAAACCTTGAAAAGCAATGTCCGGCTTTGGCCAGACAATAGAAGGGGAAAGAGCGATGATTCAGTTGGAGGAGAAAAATATCCAAAATACAACACTGATCCTTTTCAGATCCGTAGCTACAATAAACCCAACGCACCGACACAACACATCATTTTCAAATTTCCTTTCACACAGGCAACCACTGTTGAAGTTGGTTAACAAGTCTCATGATTGCCCACTCCCATTTCACCCACGTAACAAATATTATTTCAGAATCAAAACAAAAAAAAAAGGGTAAAAAAAAGCATTGAAGAAGAGAACAAAGAAAGTACATTAAAATAAAAACTTTGGTATTGGGGTGATCTCATTGTTAGTAGTTACAAGACGTAACAGTAACAGTAGTATTTGAGTGGGTGAAAAGATATATGTACCTGGCTGTACATAAAGAGTGTAAGATCAAAACGGCCATAACATGCGGCCGCACAGGGCGAGGATGGAGCGACTCCGGCGCCAGCTCCCGGGGACAACCAATATACAACACCACTGCTAAATCAAAACTACTTCCGCAAAGAAAAGAAAAGAAAAATACTACTAATATAATAATGATAAGAAGAATAAAAATGGTTGTGGCGGGCTAGGCTTCAAGGGCGAAAGGTGTTTGGAGAAGATCGTAGGGAGCCCACAAGGCGTCCAATGGGCAAGGGCGATTGGCGTCGAGGCGGGCCCAGGGTTTTCCCTTGCCACTCCAATGCAGGAGGCTGACCGGGCCTGGATGCAAGTCTCTGCATAGGCCTCGGAAGTTATCACCGCCAAGCCCATGCTGGTTCCACCTGTGGTCCACCGGGCCTATGTTACCAGCGAAAACGAGTAGAAAGGGCGGGAGGGAGCCCAGCTCGTAGATCCGCATTCTCTTCTGGAGCTCCATCCACTCCTCGATCTTCCTAGTGTAGTCGCCGGCCCGCCAGCGTTGCAAATCAATGACCATGACACCGGTGTTGAAGTAGCAGGGCCTTCGGCCCGCGAAGGTGAGGGAGAGAGAGGGGTTGGACCAGAAGGAGGGAGTGAAGTAGGCGCTGAAGTTGGCGTTGCAGTATTCGGGAGCGGCGAGGACGGTGTCGTTGTTGTTGTGAATTCCGAGGGGCGTGGCGGCGAGTTTGGCGATGTCGTCGACGAGGACGAGGTCGGAGTCGAGGTAGACGATTTTGCGGACGCAGGAAGGGAGGAGGTTGGCGAGGTAGTTGCGGGCGTAGTTGAGGGGGCAATCGAGAGCGGAGCGGATGGAGGTGGAGATGAGGCCCGCAACTTGGCGGTCGTTGAAGGGGTAGATTTGGAAATTGAGATAGGGGAAGGAGTTGGAGAGCGTGCGGTTGAGGAGGAGGGAGGAGGAGGCCCTGGAGGCGGCGGTGACAAAGTGGAAGATGACGTTTTCTGGACAGGAGGAGTGCTGGAGGACGGAGAAGATGGCGGCCATGGAGCCCCGGAGGTAGGGGACGTCCAGTGTCATGGCCACGTGGACTGCCTCCTCCCTACACGTGTCGGTGTGTTCCTGGCCAATGGTGGCACAGCTGGGAGAGTTGTAGAATTTGGGTGCTTGTTTGAATTGTTGTTGGTGTTGATGAACGGTGATGGCAGCGGCATGAGTAGAAATGAGAAGGATGAGACAGAAACGTCTTAATGTAGAAGCCATCACCTCTCTTAATCACACTCCGATGAATGATTAAACGGGAGAAGGAGGATAACCATTAGAGAGAAAGGAAAATATGAATATGATATATAGTATATGAGTTGCTCTTCTGCTCTATCACTGGTGCTACTACCATACCAGCACCACCATTTTCTCTCTCTATGCCTTTCTTTCCTTGCCTCCTTCTCAATGCCTTTTATGCATACTCACTCATCTTCTCTATTACGTACTCTCCTCACCCATACCATATTTCTACGCCCACTTAATTTTACTCTACTTCTTCTACTGTCTTTCAACTATAATATTACTTTCTGTCTGTTCGATATAACCTTTTTTTAGATAAATAATTGTTTCTCGAATTCATTTCACAAGTTAAAGAAATGGAAGCAAATAAATCAGCCATGTAATTAATAAACTTACTTCTTCTTCTTCAGTATCTGATTATTTGTGAAATATTGGTTCAAAACCAGTATTTTTCTTACTAATTTGATTTACTTCCAATTAAAAAGCGGCTAAAATTAAAAAATACTTTAAATTGAAATATTCACTGGTGCGCACTTTGGAATATAGAAGAGGGAAAAGGTTGTTATTTCTCTTTTTCTAGTAATTCTAAAAGAAGAATAACATAAATCTCTAATGAATTAAATAGAGCATTTGAGGATTGCTCCAAATATTATACAAATTATACAATATAAAATTGTTTAAAGTAGTACATTTTTCTATTTTTATTCTATTCCCTATTTTCTAGAAAAAAAATTAATAATAATTTTTTTAGTATTATATCTTATGATATCTAATGCATCATAAAATTCATTTATCAAGATATAAATTCTAAATCCTAAACATGTATTATATATATATATATATATATATATATATATATATATATATATCAATTTTGGTTAAAATTATGTCACAAATTAAATAAATATAATCTTGATATATCTCATGCATTGTAAAAGAAAATTTACACATTTTGTGCATTCATTAAACAGGAAAGATATTTCTAAATATATATCTCATCCTAATATCGAATGAGAATTTTTATTTTTATTTTTTTACAAAAGGAATACATTATCCAAAATTAGATAGTTTATTTTCTCATTCTCTTCCTTTCTTGCCTGTTAATTCAAGAGATTCTTACATCAGTGGTCATATCACTATTAAAACAAATAAACAAGAAAAATGTAATTTTCAATTTGGATGGACGCAAACAAAATTAACTATTTCAATATAATTATTTATTAAATCAATTAATGTCACTCGTTTTCATTTCAAATATTTGCATGATCATTAGGGAACTTACGAAACATTCTTGATTTTAATAAAGTATAAAGCTATTTGATTATACTGTAGTCTATATTAATATGTTACTTTATTGATAAGAAATATTAAAACATAAACAAAAAAACTAAAAAAAAATATCAATATTTTGAAGTAATAAAAACTTATAACAAACTAAAACATGTAGTAGCTATAGATTATATTAAATTGGAGACAATATAGGAGTGAAAAGAAAAGAAAAGAAAAAGAACCCCTGTGATTGAGGAATTGGGAGGCACAAAAGGAGTCACTTCCTCTGAGGGCAGAGATGGATCATTTGGTAACCTTACTCAAAAGTTTGTGATTAAAAACTTAGCCACCACCTTCTTTATTCAATTGGCCTGTTACAAATGGCTTCACAGAGTAGCCACGTTGAGTGAGAAGGACCCCAACATAGTGCCACATAAACATGAAATGTGATATAAAATATAAGGAAATTTTTTTAAGAAGAAAAGGTGTTTTTGGTGTTGGTTAATTTCAAAGGGAAAGGGACATCCAAGCTAGAGGTATCGTAGTGCAAGGACTACACAGTAACAACCTATCTTTTTCTCTATATCGTGACCTATTCTGCAGCTTTCGTTTGTCTACTTCCATCACCAAGTCCATGACCTCATGTAAGGTGCTCATGTCTAATCCAAATAATAGACATATAATGGATTTTTAATAAACGTCATAGTTGTTTACTTTCATGAAATGATGGATTTGTTTTTACTCAAAATTAAAATTACCCTTGATTTAATAAATTTTGTAAGATGACACTCTCTTGAATATATTTTATCTTTCATATATGTGTTAATTTTTCATATAATACTATATGAAGTTTAGACACGTTTCTTAAAAGACATTTTTAATGTTCACATATTGTATACTAATACTTATCAAATACCAATACTCATACAATACATTTTGATAAAGTGTTTAATTCGAAAGATATTCTTTTTAGACTTTTAAAAATTCATAAATTTATTGATAAGTTTCTATTATGATTATATTATATATCTTTCTTTCTATTTTTTTAATTTTAGATAAATAAGTTATATTCATTTTTTATATTTATTTAATTTTGTTTATAAATTTATTTTGAATACGTAAATTTTGATTTTCAATCTATATAATTCATATAATATATAAATCTAATATATAAATACATGTTCTGTATTTTATATTTTGAATATTATACGTGCAAGTCTTCGTTGTATCCATATTATATACATGGAGTTACTTTCTTTAAAATAAAATCATCCACTTTACCATAACAGACTAAACATTTTTCACAACTTATACTATATCTATCCTTGATTTTTCCAATATTAATACACATTCATATTCATCAATTTCATCCTTTATATACATCAAGTTGCTTTGATCTAATGCTTCTTTGAGAATGTTGAAAATTTGCATAGGACTCATTCTCTTTCTTAATTTATACGGTTATTCAATTAAATTCTCATCACACATTACCTTCCTCTCCCTTAAGCTCTACATATTGTGTCAACTTTAATCACATACTGCTTTTCCTTACATCTCATTGTGTATAAACTTAATAAAAACACTTTCTCTCCTCTTTTTTTTTATTTTCTCACTTTCCTTCCACTCCTAAAAGTTAGATCCGCAAAATGAATTTAACATTCCAAAATTTACTCATTTCAAAGAACCAACAAAACTTCAAATTGTCCCACAGATGAAATATACTCGGCGAAAATTATCATCATACACAATAACATATATTCAAGGATTAATCACCTCCATTTAGTTTTCTTGAATTGAAATTAAGTTTGGCTTTTTCTAATGAATCATTTCTCTTACTTTTATAATCATTGCATACAAGTTCTTTGTTATTGTTAAACAATTTATATTGATAAAAAAATAAAATCAAATTATTATATATATAAATATAAACAAATATTATTATATTAAATCGATTTTGTGACATTAAATTAAATTTATGTTTATATTCTATTTTCTTAGATTTGTAATAAAGGTTATTCTAGTCAAATTTATTAAATTTTGTTTCATCAGCAGCAGTTGAGTTATTTTTAATCTCACGATAAACAATTCGGATGTCTTTTCTATTTAAAATTAACAAGAGAAACACTAATTTAGAAATTTTTCTATATAAATAAATATATAAAAAATAATTTAAACGCTTTACATTGATCTTGATAAAAGAAATAACCTTTAAATGACTTTTTCACACTGTCAGTAGAAGTATAGAGTCAACAAGCAGCAAAGATCTAGTCATCACACTTAGGCCATATTTATTTGCTATCATTTGATAAGAAAAAAGAAATCCAACGTTAAATTTATTTAATTAATTTTTTTGTTTGTTCAAATTATGGAATATTAGTTTTTAGTAATTAAAAAGAGTCACAAATTAACCCTTTTGACGCGGATCAGCTCATCTTACTCCCACGTTAGATGGATTGAAAAAAAATTGACATGTCTTAAAAAAAAAAATTCTTTGTCGGCATCTTGAAAAAGTAAGATAACAAATTAAAGTGGTCCAAAACTTGGGATGACCTAAATGAACTCTGTAAACCGTGACATTTTTTATATACTCAACGGTATAAAACGAATTCCTGATTATGAACATAAATTCAAATTCAGGTTTAAAAGCAATGCATAAATTGTTGAGGTGCCAAATTGTGTGTACGTGTAAACCATACATGTGCACAAAGTTTCCCAATTCAGGTAAAATGGTGTTTGGGAGCAGAGATCCAATCTATAGATTAAGAGCAAAGACTTTCAACATTAAGAATTTTGCATTTTTCCCATATCCCAATAGTCAACCCTATAAGCTAGGTTCCTGTGTATGGAACTGGATTTGATTTAAGAAGGTCCTGACAACTCATAAATCGATAAGTTAGTTAACATATTTTTTTTTTTTATCTTTGCTTTAATAAATTCATTGGTTTACTTTGATGGTAGTAACTATTTAAGAGTTTAATGGCATACTGGTTCATCTAATTTAATATGACTTTTAAGATAATTATTGTAAAATTTATAAATTTATTATAAGCGGTGATTTATGATGGGAGTTATTATATAAATTTATGTTAGTTTTTTTTTTCTTTTAATTGAATACCATTCTTTGAGTAAAATTCAAATTTCTACCAAAAGCTATTCTTAAATTTTTAACACAACTTAAAAAGTAAAACATATATGGAGATTTTATACCATTTTTACCATCCAATAGTTGTCGGTGATGATGAATTTATATGATTCAAAAAAAAAATCTATTTACGTAACTATTATTTAAATTTATAATTCTTATCAGATTATTTTTATTTAACAAATAAAAATATTTATTATTGATGATAAATTCCATTTTATTATACTTTATTTCATGACAGCTAATCGTACCATTTGACAAAAAAAAATACATTTCATACTTTTTTATTTAGAATTTTATTTTTTATTTGACATTTAAAAAGGCCGTAAATCTAAAAGTGCCCATTGGTTAACTAGAAACTACTAATTGATGAAAAGTAATAAAATTTATAATCATATTTTCTTAAAAAAAAAAAAATTGAAGAATTGAAAGAGTTTGTTTGGTAAGCAGGCACACTTAAATTGACCATGCGGAGCTTTTGGGAAGAGCCATGGTAGAACTCCAATACCATTATGTTCGGTAGCACGAAGAATAAGTTGGTCCCACTTCTTAATAAATGAGGATTGACTTTTGGTTCATTCACCTTCATTTTCATTTTCATTTTCATTTTCATTTTCATTTTCTGTTCTTGTTTGTTCCTGCCAACTTCGCCCGAATCCATCTTCAACTTCAATTATTCGAAATGTGAATCACGCCAAGGACTTCCTTTTACAATTCAACATCTATAAAGTTGTTTCACATTTTATAGAGATTTTTTTTCTTCAATAATAGTCATTTTATGTTGAAGCAACGTGAGTATATTACAGAATATTGATTTTGTAAAACAATTAGGAAAACTTTAGTATAATATTGTTTATAAGGGATTTATAAGGGATAAAGAGAGCAAGTCTTCTCCTGACTAATTTTAATTTAGCTGGGTAGATTTCAGCTTAGTAGCTTATTTTTTTTATTAAAAGTTAAAAAATTAAGACATTAAGTTTTCATATTATATTATTTAAAAAATATAAATATATAATATGACTAATACTTTCAAAATTATAATGGAGTAATTTGAAATGTGAAGATAATAATCTTTTTGATTTATTTAATTAAAAATATTAAATAACTAATTAAAATTTTAACAAATATGTATATAATTAAGTGCATTTTTAATATATATATATATATATATAATAAAATTATTAAAAAAATACTGCTTTTAACCCACCTATCAGAGCAGTGGACCAACACATTTATACTACTCTAAATTATTCATCAGTAAATAACGCATTGCACTATATTTTTATTTTAAAATGTATAATTTCACTCTTTCAAGGTAAAGGTAGAAAAGATAAATAAAAGTTCACAGTTTTTTTTCGGAAAAAATCGACATAGATAGACTCCGTATGACTGACCTTTTTAGTTAGAAAATTTAATTTTATTCTAACTCATAATATATTAAATTTAGTACCACAAATTCCATAAATAAAATTTGAAATGATAAGATTTACATATGTATCAATAACAATTATCCCACGTTAATCTTTTGCTTCAAAAGTATGTTTGGAAAAATTTTCAAAGTTAACTCATACCTTCCTTCAGAAAATTTGCTTACGAAATTTAAGACATGTCAAATGTTAAAAATCACTAACAAATAATTAGAACTATTCTTCATATAATTTTGAAAATATACATTATAATGGTAACAAACTTCAGATTCATCAAATAAAATACAAACAAAAGATTACAACATGAATACATACATTATTTATTCTTGTCTGTGTTAAAATTATGCTTAATCCAACCAACAAACTATTGATAAGGACGAAAATAAATTTAATTGCCTTAAACTTCTTTAGAAGAAAGCAATTAGATTTTTTTATCGGCATTCAATATCAACAAAGTTAATAAATAAGTCATAACAATAACATGATTATAAAAATTAACTCTTAAATCCGATTAATACTCTAAAATTCCCCACAATCAAGTGCCCGAATGAGGCTAATAGTTTGATGCTGAAATATCTTTTAATTGATACTGATACATACTAAGAATAACAAACAAGAAAAGTCATCAGTTTAAAAAGTATAATTATTAATCATATCATGTGAACAAAAAATTATTTATCTACTTCTAATCTAATGAAAATTGAAATGTAAAGATTTGCTTAACAGTCTTCATTATATTTTCACCTTTACAGTTTCTTGATTTCCCCTGTATGGTTTACTGGTTTCCGTCTTAAACCTAAAATGTAACTGGGAATTCATTGATTCCCATCTTTAACACGAGTAATCAATTCTTTTAACATGTCTAGCATCTTAGTAACCTTTTTTCATATTCAATAAACCTTCAACCATTATCTGTAAACCAATATTCACCCTCATTACCACACCATCATAATCCTTCCTTTACATCCTTAAACTTACGTCTGTGGAGGCTTCGTAACTACACAAGCTTTGCGCCTTGATTCGATGAATAAAAGGGTGAAATTTTTAAATTTGAAATAAAAAATATAAAAGGAAAAAAGAAAAGAAAACATTGCCCTCTGGTTTTGAAAAATATGCTTTTCTTTCCACTTTCTGTTTAATCTATTTTCCAACCCTGTTTTTTCTTCTCCTCCAAACATTCCAATAAAAACCATAAAACTTGTGAAGATTATTTTCTGTCCAATGACCAAAATCCAAAACAAAACGTAAGAGAAAAAGGAGATGAAATATAGAGTGCTGCATCATCGTCGCCTCTACGTCCAATGATATCTGATGGAATTATCTCTACAAACCAAGTTAACTAAATCCCCAAATCACAATAAAAGAGTTCACTATGCCTCCAAAGCAAATCCAAATTACATCTATAGAGTAAAAAGATGTATCTTTTTTGTGGCATGCCGCCGTCTAGAATTTTCTAAACATCCAACAGTTTCTATTTCTATGAAACCAGACACCCTAATTTGCCGGTAGTAAGGAGGCATATAGCATGGAAAGTTTCAGTTATAAATCACAATAACTCTCCAATGATGAGATCCTGTTGAGCCAAAGGTCCTGCTGCTAAATGAACATGCTACACCAGTGAAGCTACCAACTATTCTTGTTCCAAGTAAGGGGTATATTTTGATAAGTTTTTTTACAAACATTTCTAGAAGAATAAAGTGAATAGAAAAATGGAATTAGTTTTCCATAAACTAAAAAATACTTTGTGGGAAAGTTAAAAATTAACTTTTGTAGAAGCAAATATGTGAAAACTGCTACAATATTAACTTATACAAAGTAATTTTAACACTAGAAAAACTGATTTCACTTTTTTTCTTTTAAAAATACTCAAGGAGCAGTGTATTTAAACTTCAAGGTTATTTGAACCAACAACCGAAGAACATGGGATGACTTGGGAGAAGCTACTAAAAGGCAGTAAAACTGCAGACAAGTGATAAAGACCAAACAGGTAGTATTCAAGTTCACCGCAGATGCTTATAATACAGTTAACAAAGAGTCAAACAAGAAGCAGCATTCCAAACATAGAATTCCCTCTTCAATCGGCTAAAATATTTACACACAACAACTCCTCAAGAAGCATTGTAACTCGACACAAATGACATTACCACACAAAAATAACAGTAAGGAGGACAAGAAATCCAATCAACATAAGCAGATTCTTCAAAACATTGTCCTCCTGCCGCTGCACTTGGCCGCCAGTTGCCTGCGGATACCCTCGCGTGCCCCCTCCATGAAAGCTATTAAACCCAAAGGGATAACCAGAAGTTGTCCCGTAGACAGTGGCATCCTGAAAGCCATGGAAGTGAATGTTGAGCAGTGACGGTATAAACCCAGCAAAGGCAGTGGAGAGTGTGAAGTTCCCAAATCTGGCAGTTGCCATGGGAATGAACCCTCCCATGAGTCCAAACCCATAACTCCCAAAAGGGTTGGCCTCAGGAGGAGGTGGGGGCGGCGCAGTTTGCGGCCTCTGCCCCGAAGGACGGTGAGGAATCTCCATTCCAGGATATGATTTAGTTCTGGGATCAGTCTGTGTTTTGCCCCTGCCATAAAGAGGCACCAATTTCTCCTCCTGCACGAGGGCCTTGCAAACAGGGCACTCCTGAGAATGGGAATGATGATGGAGCCACCTATAAAGGCATGGCCAACAGAATAGGTGACCACAGAGTGTGATCACGGGGTCTTGCGCCAAATCGAAGCATATGTTGCATTCGAAATCACCAGCATCGTTTGAACTGTTACCCGAGCATGATGGGCTCGGAGCATACGCTCTCGTTGATTCCCCAAAACCACTCGTCATTTGTCTAATCCCTCACTCAGATCTTCACAAACCAATCAATTACAATGCCAACCAAACCCTACAATGTCACCAAAAAATCATCATACGCCATATCACATCATCGTCACCGACAAGGCCATACTAAAATACAAATAGCGAATTGTACTAAGATCTGCAATTAATCAATCGAAGAATCGACGGAAAAATCTGAGATTGAACGTGGAATTTAGCGGAACGAGAAAATTAAACCAACATTCAAAAGGATTCAATAAAGCAAAAAAGATATACAGATCTGATCTCAGAATACGAAAACAGAAAAATATAAACAATAATTGACAATCAAATAAGCAATCAAAATAAAAACTTACAATTTGGTTGAGGGAAAGACAATTGGTTTGGGACAGCAAAAGAATTTTGATTAGAAATGTAAAGCCTGCGTAGCAAAGCCCCAAATTTGGTTCTAACCGAAAACCTCGTCGAAGATTCTAGGTTCTCTACGTGCTTCCTTTCTCACGTCCTATTTGTTTGGTTATTAATTTAATAATTTATTAATTTATTTATTCTAGTCTGTTCTGTCATTATTCTACCTTATAAGAAATCACAACAACTATCCAAATCGGCCCGTTTCACTTTCTGCCAGTTTGGGCCATTATCCATTATGAGTGACTACTCCCAGGCCCATTAAAAAGTAAGAATTGAATTTTACTGTATATGTAAGAGTTAAAATTAAAATTTACTTAAAATTAATCTAACATGTATTTGGTTATATATATCGAGAGGTACTTTTTACTTAAAAATTCTTATGATACTGGAATAAGTATTATTTAAGTGAAAGCATTGAAATAACTAGCTTTTAGTACTTTTTTTTTTTCTCAGAATATAGAAACACTATAGTTTTAGCATATGTGCGACATAAAATTAATATTTATTCATAAAAATATATAGATTTATATTATGATTAAAAATTATAATAAATAAATGTTTTGAAATATATAAATTATATTTAATTTTTATAATAAACAGTGTATAAATATTATTCTTAATTATTACTAATTTCTTTTGACAAAATACTAAAACTCAAATCTTGATTATGAGTAGTATATTGAAACTTAAATTGAAAAGGATAAAATATTAAGAAAAAATCTAAAACAATTATTCTCAATGAGATATTCCTAAATATGCTTTCGCTAACTATCTGTATATATAAAAATATATATATTAATTGTTTATAAACTATCTTAAGACTACTGATACGTGATCCCAGACATTATCAACTAACTTTTTTTTTTGTTTTGCTGAAACTTGTGTTGTACAGTATTACGTCGAAGTTCACATTTTATGATGCATGCCAAAATAATAAGTAAGAATATAATGCATAAAACTTTTAATTTAATATATAAATAAATATCATAAAAGAATATAATTAATTTAATTTAGAATAGTAAGTATTATCAATTTTTCAAAAAATATTTTACAATCTTGATCGAATCAATATTTCATTCTCTGCTATTAATATTATTATCACTTCACTGTCATTTACAAAGTAAAAAATAAAAAATTGCTGTAAAGAAATAATGAATAGGTTTATTAGCTTCTTTTTGAACTTTGTTCAATTGTGATGATGAAATTTTTTATCGATCATTTTTTTTTTTATCTTAGTCTTACATGGTTTAACTTTCTACACTTCAAGAAAACCCATCAAATCTCTACTAACACGAATAAATAAAAAAAAAAAAAAAAAAAAAAAAAAAACTACTTTTGAACTCACAGTAAATGTATATAGCAAAGAAAAGTAAAGAGAAAAACTCACCTGTAATGTGAGAGAAGAGAGACACACAAAAATGGGAAGGCGAGAGAAGTAAAACCCAAATGAACTCTCGGTGAGAGAAATATTCTAAGGGTGGTTACCAGGAGAGGGAGCGTGTTATCAATAATGAAGTTCATTATATACGAAAAAAAGATAGAGAAGAAGATAAAAGATTACGAGTCAAAGATAATCTTCATCAAAAAGATATAATTAATTTAAAAAATATCATTGTATTATCTTCAGGATAATTACCTAACGGTTATAGTTAATAATCAATTTATCATGTAAATTAATCTACGTACCAATCTAGATAGAAAAGAGAGCAACCATATTAAGAAACTTCGACATTGCACTTAGTAGGGACAAAAAAATACGAAGAAATGAGAAAAAAAAATTATAAATTTTTTCATTTATAAAAAAATATTAATTTTTCCAATTTTTTAAGCTCATAAATAAAATAAATTTAATTATAGGATACAAAATTCATATATATATATATATATATATATATATATATTAAATTACACATGTAACTTTAATAGAATATCACTCTATCTAATATCTTTATCTTTCTGTTTGATTTGTTTTTTTCAAAATTCACTCTTACTGAAAGTTTCATATTTGAAAAACTTTATGTTAATATAAAATTGTTTTATATTTAATTTATATAAATAAAGTTTTGACATGATATATATGAGAATTTTGTTAATACTTCTATACAGAAAATTAATTTTACTAATTTTGCGACTAAATCGTAATTTTATATTTTTACAGTGTTAGTTAAAACTAAACAATAATAATATAAACAAATGATTAAATTTTAGTTTGTTTTAAAAGATATAGATTATGTCTTGATAAATAAAAAAGAAATATGAAATCATCGTTAGGATCTAAAGCAAAATAAAAGTTGAGATCTTTTTTAAATTAATAAAATTATTTCTTAAAATCATAATATTTTTATTTAAAATTTATGTTTTAATACTTTTGAGATTTAAAATTATCTATTAAATTATTATAAATAATTTTATTTAACATATCTTTTTAAATATAGAATAAATTTAATCCGTTTTATCTTTTTTAGATATTTTCATCTTAAATAATATTTTATTAATTTAAGTTTTAAATCATCTAATATTAAAATTGTTAATATAATTATATATGTTATAAATATATTTCGAAAAGATTTTATTTTTTTTATGTAAGTTCTTTTATATATATATTCTAATTAAGAATTTATTTTTTATATAATTGTATTGATATTATTCCTTAAATCATACATATTTTTAATAATATAATTATTTAGTCTTATAATTTCCTTTTTCATTTTCATGAATTTGAGAATAAGAATTATTATATTTATGTACTACTTTTCTGTTTCACTATATCTAATTGTTATCTTCTTTATTAAAATAACACTTATCAATATTTTTTAATTCTTTTTTTATTTTATTTCAAAGTTATCTATATCTCCTTTAGGTGATTCAACTAAAACTATAATATATATAACATCAAATATAATTTAAAAGTATATAAATGAGATTAAGTTAAAAAAATAAATAAAACTTGATTGGCAATAAAATAAATTTGCTTGTAAAATCTTGTTTAAAATTTGAAGTTTCCTTTTGTCTTTGATTTTGTCCTTTGGTATTTGGTAGGTGTTTAAATTTAATTTATACATTATGAATTTCCAATACTCTTTCTTAAATTTGCATAAATTATATTTTGAGATTAATAAAACAATAATAAAGAATAAAATGATTTTAAAACCAATTCATCAATTAATATGATATTAATTTTTTACCTAATATTCACACTCTAAAAACAAACAAAAGTCAATATAAACTCTAATTCTTCAATCTATCCTAATTAAAATTTTCAAATAAAGACACACATAAATGTCATGATGATAAAACAAATTTAAAATTAGATAATGACAATCAAACACTCAAAATGCATTAATAACATAAAAAAAATTCCTTGAAAAAGGAAAATAAAAAAGAAAACAAGTAAAAAAGTTAAATAAATAAATAAATTATTGAAAGAGTAAGAATATATATATATATATATATATATATATATATATAATTATATATATATATATTAATCTAATTGAATAGTATAAAGATATAGAAAATTAAAAAAATTTAACCTTTGAAATTCTTTAACTATTCAACATGTGTTAAAAAAAATTAAAAGTATTATTCATTATTAAAAAAATTCAAAATTGTTATTTATTAAATAATATTTATATTACCTATATAAACTTAACCGTTAATATTTTTTAATTTTTTAATTAATTTTTTAAAAATATAATTCTGAATTAAATATTTCTTAATTTTATAATAACATATTAATGTTAAATTTTCTTTGATATTTTAAATCCAACCGTGAGTAATATCATGATTCACGAGAACGGAGGACTATGCGAAAAAGAGGAGTACTCATCCCACGAACTCCTCGTTTTGCCAACAAAATAGGTACTGAAGTCTTTCTCTTCATCCAAAACGTTCATGGTGTTCTTGTCAAAGTAGTTGTCATTTTTGGAGTTTGGTCAATTAACATAGTTGATTGAATTAGTTTAGAGTTACTAGAAAGTGGTTATTTGATTAGTGCATGGATGAGGGGTGGTGGTTGAAACGGGTGGTCCAGATCAAAAACGAAAGGCCACGTACCAACTTGGCCCAACTATATTCACTACGTACACCACAAATTTGTTGTCACTCTCTTTTCTCCCCTTGAGTCTCGACGCTCCACCGATCCAAAACCGAACCAAATTACCACACACTACAACCACAACCAAGAAAACCAAGGGGAATGTGAAGAGGACCAAAGGACCAGAATCTACGGCATGGACACGTCACCGTCCGGGGGTGCCCTCCGTAAGGCCACGGCGGTGATGCAGGCCCTCAACTTTTACCTCTCCGAGCACCCCGTCATCCTCAGTTTCCGATGGAGCGACGATGTATGGGGCTCCAGCTGGTGCTTCCTCATCTACTCAATCGCTCTCTACGTCGTCGTTTCCATTTTTCTCCACCTAACATTACCCTTGCTTCTTCGCCGCGGCCAACACGTTCCGCTTGGGCCGTTACCCGCGCTTCACAGCCTCTCCATGTCCGTCATCTCCGCCATCACCTTCGCCGGTCTTCTGCTCTCGGCCACGGCGGAGATCAGAGACACGCAGTGGCTCTGGCGGCGCTCCAAGACCCCTCTCGAATGGCTCCTTTGTTTCCCCATCGGTACACGTGCCTCCGGCCGTGTTTTCTTCTGGTCCTACGTTTTCTACCTGTCGCGTTACGTGCACATGTTGGGCACCGTGTTGGTGGTTCTACGACGTCGTAAGCTGGTTTTCTTCCAGCTGTTTTATCACGCGATTTCGACGTTCATGTCTTTCCTGTGGTTGGAGTTCTCGCAGTCGTTCCAAGTTCTGGCGATCCTGTTCACGACGCTGGCGTTTTTCGTTATTCACGGGTACCGGTTCTGGACGGCGATGACGGTGCGGGGCGCGCGTTTGCCGCTGGTGCTGAACTGCCAGATTGTGCTGCTTGGGTGCAACTTGGTGTGCCACGTTGGGGTGCTTTTGCTGCATTTTTTCACAGGTGGGTGTAACGGGATTGGCGCGTGGACCTTCAATTCCGTGCTGAACGTTGCTATTTTGATGTTGTTTCTTAATTTTTATCTGAGAATGTATTTAAGAAGGAGGAGGAAACCTAAACCTAATGAGAATGTGGGTGATTGTGAATGTCGTGAGAATGAGATCGCTCGTTCCTGCTCTGTTTTTTGCGCTGGGAAGGAAGCAGACAGCAATAAATTGAAGTCCAGCTAAAAGCACAGATTGAAGGTTGTTTCAGGAAATGGGCACTCTCACTTTTTGTAATTAAAAACACATATACGCAGATTCTCTTAAACAGGTTAATATGTTTGTAGGGAGGTATATAGAGTTTTTAGAGTACTCTTTTTTAGCATTAACATTCTAACTTATACAATCATCCTTCTTCTCATTCGTAGATTCATTCATTTAAGCCTTCTCAGTTCAAATCATCTCATATGTGATATTAATAACGGAAGTTTAAGTTTAATTCTTCCTCATCAAATCAATGGAATTGAGGATTCTTCTCTTCATACAACTAAATTGATCTTTTTTATAGTCAGATTTGAAATTTCCAACAAATTTCCTCACATCCAGATGTGTTCCACACAACAAATTCATCAAATTTGTTTGAATACACTCTAATATCATGTTATAAAATTAACTTATAACTTACAAATTATTTTTATAAAGGTAAATTATGTATAAATTTTACTTGTTTTTAGAGTCTATCCTACAAAATTTGATGGACATATTGTATCATCCATTACCGTAATTTATATCAAAGATACAGATCAATTCATAATAAATAAAAATTTCACTTTATAAATTCATAGTATAAAGTTGAGTTGGGTTTACTTTTTAATATGTGCTAATTTATTTTTCTTGCCATTTTCATTCTCCTTATTCTATAAAGGAGGTTCAGGAGTTGATGCCATTAAGTGTTAATTCAAAGTTGATCTTTTGAACTAGTCAATGAATACGAAATCCTGTAATTAAATGTATTTTTGCTTATAGTAACATGTGGATACATTTATTACAAGTTTTAATCCATGGGTAGCTGATACATCTTGTTCAGAAGGACAATATTCATATTCATTTGATGTTGTTTAATAATTCACCAATTTAATGATTCGTTTGGAATGACTCAAATAGGCCTTTGATGAAAAAAGTATTAATGATGGGTATACTTTTTAGTGTTCCTATTTATTTTTAAAAATAATTTAAATTTTTAGAAAATATTATTAAATTTTTTAGTTTTTCTATTTATTTTTTAATATTTGTATATGTTTTGTTTAATTCAGACAAGTAATTTTATTTAAATTAGTTGATCTAATTAGTAATATTCACATAGAAAACAAGATTTTAAAGAACAAAGAGATTACCGAATAAAATTAACTTACTCTATTTCGAAATACAATTTAAAGGTGTTATTTGTTATAGTAGTGTCTAGAAAAGAGACACAAGCAAATATTTTTCTTTAGAAAATAAGAAAAGAAATAAAAGGGAAAGGCAAGAAAAAAAAAAGGATGTGGGAGGAAAAAGAATTAGAGTGAATTAAATATTAAATATACATTTATAATTTACTCCCCTTACACAAGACCCTCTGGACAATAACATTATTGTCCGGACTAATTCGACATGAAATTGTTTTTATTTATTTATTACTAATATTGTGTTTTAAATCTTCCCGGTTCTCATTTGTCTTTTTATGATCATCGCTTAAATTTTGCATTCCGTTAGTTCGTCGAAATTAACTATAAAAACCAGCAGATATCATAATTATTCTTTAGTTCCCAAAATATAGTTGTGATTTTATATAATCTGATAACCGCTTAATTGGATAATTTATATTTACTACAGTAACAAATTTGATACAATTAAGCGGCCATAAATTGACAAAAAATAAACAATATATTAAAAGTAATGGTAAATATCTTAATGAATTACGTGAGTATATTAGTTCAGTGCCATGCTGAAAAGAATCATCCATTCACTAATTTCACAAAAGAAAAATCGAATACGATAATTATATAAATTGCAATTTGAAATCTAACACTGCGTAGGTGCATTTGTTGTCATCAGTGGATGCCTCAAACATCAGATCCTATCTAAATCATGCATAGAAACTTCTCTTACATCCAAAAAACCAACCATGTTTCTCATCTGAAGATTCTATATTTTGATTTAGAAATGAAATATACTAATATATTTTAATAAATTTCAACTAATATAGTTTTCGACAAAATGTCATCACCAAATGGAGTCCTAGCTTAAAGAAGATAGGTGCTTTAAATGCAAACGCATTTCCTGCACTACTGCATATATATTTTTCTACCAACGTCCAACACATATTCCGGTTTTGATTGTGTTCTCATGATTCCATTATTGTTGCCACACTCACAGATGATGTTCAAGTTCATCCAGCAAACGAGTAAAAGAAAAAAATTTAAGCAGGAAAACTGTTCCTATAGGCAATTAGGCAGTATATAAATAAAATACAAGTGTTATACACAAGGTAAAATTTGTATGTTGCTTTCATAATCATAAGCACAATAATGCCCTTGTTCTGGGTGTTTAATCAGTACAATATAGCAGGAGCAAAAGAAGATGCCAAGGGGCTCTCAAGTAGAGTAATTAATAATCTTTTTCACAACCACAGTCCTTGCTCTCCTTATCTGCCGACTACATTCATCAGCTTGCTTACTCAAAGCCTCAATGGTCTCTGCAAAAGTGTCTATATTCTTCTTAATCTCATCAATGGCAAACCTTACAGCATCCTCATTTCTCAGAGCAAAATCAGCACTCTGCAACATGGATTCAATCTTTATTTCCAATTGGTCAATGCGCACCCGAATGTTGTTCAAGTCCACCAACGTAATGGAAGTACCATCATGCATAGGACGTATCAATTCTATTTGGCCCTTCAAAGCTGTCTCATATCGCTTAAAAAGTGAGTCACACCATTTCCCCACGGTGCCCATTCCAGCAGTCAAAGCACCAGCCAAAGCAGTTACAACAGGTGGTGCAGAAATCGCAGCTGCCACCACTGAGAAAATCAAAACAGACACGAAGGCAGCAACGAAAATGGCATTTGACACCCTCTTCAGTGTCTTGAGGGACTTCAATTTCTTATCAAGCTTTTGCTTTCTGATCTGCAGCTTCTTCAGCATTGATGCTTGCTGTTGATAAACTGATTGAAACAAGGAATAAAACTCTTCTGTAAAAGGGTCCCCAGCTTCCTTGAAACCCTTAAGCTCTTGCAATGTCTTCAAATAAGTAGACCCTTCCACCCCATTTTGCACCTCTTCTTCAAAACAGGTAATTGCAGACTTAACTATAACATGCCTTTCGCGTGCTCGATTCAAGCATTTATCAAGAGCATTGCAGAATCTCAATGTCTGGAGACTATTTTCGAAGAAGTCCTCCACCAAGGAGAACAACTCCTTGTCCTTCTTATTCCATATATCTTGCTTGCAATCTAGAATGACTTTGGCAACATCCTGATTCATTTCAAGCAAACTGCCAGTCACTTCCCCAAGTGACTCAATGGATATGGAACGAACCTCAATCCCACTAGCAAGAGAGGTGATCACCTTGTTGGTGCGCTCCCGAATGGTATCATCAAGGGATTGCAAGTTTGGATCTTCAACACATGCCTCTTCATAAGAACTTAAATCAGCCGCATAGAGAGAATGGGTACCCATTTTGATGGGTGTTGGAACATCACTATTACTAGGTATCTTACTTGATCGACCTCCCATCATAGACAATTTTAATCCTAACAGGGATTAAACCTAACCCAACTTCAGAAAAATTAGAAGGGCAAATTGCGATTAACTTGCTCCTTCCCCCCTCTCTCTCTCTCTCCTCAGAATCAATTACCAATATTCCCAATCCTCAAAAAGGGCATAGTTACAACTCATCAATTAGATTCTGGCTGAGATGCAAGCAAGAAAGATGCTCAGAATGTAGCAAGATCCCGCACCCAGAAGACAATCCTCACTAGAGAACACAGAATTGGTACATATAAACAGAAATTCTAAAAAGAGGATAAATTAAAGCTGCAATTTTTAAGTATATACACGCAGAGGGCCGGGTAAGAAGTTCTTAGTACCTGGGATTTGGTCGAAGTTTAAGAATTACTTTGGTGTCTCTCACTTGAGTTTCCGTCCAAAGGGTGAGTGAAAAGAATCTGACATTCCAATTCAGTGAAAACCAGGATACACGAAAGTGAGTTGCAGCTTCAATTGTGGGTGCTAAGATTGTGCAAAGGGGGTATGAACGTAATTGAGAAGGGTTTGCGATTTCCCGAACAATGGAAGAAGTCAAGGAAGAAGTAGGTCGTCAACAGCACACAGAGTCGGGGCTCAGTTGCTACGTTGGTTTTTGAAGCTTCAAAGAAGCTTCATCGTCTTAACTCTCATACCCTTCTAAAACGAGGCTATAACAACCAAAGGTGTGCCCTTAGACCACACTTGTTCTTTAATGTTTCGGTGTATAAAACTATAATTTCAACGCTTAGTTTTACTTTTCTTATCTTATTGACCATGACTTGATGGTGCTATATTTGTCTTTTTAATTTTTATTTTTAATCGTGTAAATTAAGTGTCAGCATAGAATTTACTAAACCATTTATCTTACTTCGTGTGTCAGTAAGATATATTGTAAGTAATATTATAGTTTCGAGGACTAAAATTGTATATAATTATATAAACAATAATGCAATAGTACACAATTAAAGAAATAATAGATTATATTTTATCAATAATTAGATTTTTATATTTTAAATATGTTACTTGTATAAAGTTATGATGTTTTGATTGTTTAAGTTTCTTATTTGGATATTTTTTTAAGATCAAAATGTTGGGCTTGAGGGAAAGCGGTCGTAGTCTCATGGGCCGAACTTCAACTTCAAATTAAAGTGATTCTTCTTTCTCCTTCGTACTTTCTTCCATTTTGAACATGATAAGCTAATTCTTAGGTTTTCATATTAAAGTGAGATATATGATTTTATTATTTGTCTATTTTATGCTTATTGGTGTTTCAAGAGCACTTTTGAACCCCTCAAACGAAGATGAAGCTTGGGTTGATATATAGTGTAACTTGTCAGATATAGTAGGTTATACGGAATTTATCCCTTTTTTCCCGATCGAGATATCCCTTCTTTCACTCAAAAAAAAATGATTTAATCATAAACATAAAAAAATCGGGAGCGTGAAGTGTAAAAGTGAAGGAAATAACCGTTATATCTTTAACAAAAAATTAAATAACTCCTACATCTCCTAACCTCTTAATCTACAATAAAAAAAAAATTATATTTTGAATTGTAAATTTAGAATACAAGAATTATATTTTGAATGGTATAATTTAAAATATATAAAAATATATTTTAGATTGTAAAATTTAAAATATAAAAAAATATATTTTAAATTATATAATTCAGAATATAAAATTTTTATATTTTAAATAGTTTATTTCTATAAATGATGTTTCAATCTTTTAAGTTTTTTATTTAGATATTTGTAAAATCAAAATATTGGGCTTGAAGCGAAGGGATCATGGTCTCGTGGGCCTAATTCCACCTTCAAAATAGACGGTTTCTTTCTGCACTTCCAAGTATTTTCTCAGCCACTTCCAAATATTTAAAAATTTTCCAAAATATCCCTGACTTAGTATTGTGCAAATAAAAATATCCTTCAAAATCCTAAATCTCTTTATAATGTTTCTCTTCACTTTTATTATTTTCAATTCACTTTTATTATTTTCAATTCACTGTCGCTACCTCCAAGCCACCTTCAGTGATTCCGATTCGTTGCTGCCGCTGCCATATTTATTTCATAGTTCATTAATGACGTATTTGTCAAGCATTTGAGATATAGATGATCTATTGAACATTTTATGGTTGATTTGGATGGTTTCGGTGAGTTTTTCGATTTGGGAGATTACTGTTTGTATTTGATTTTGGACGAACTTACTTACAAAATGGATATTCCAGAACTGTTATTCGGATTTGGAGAATAATTCTGAAACAACTCATTTCGTAACTATATATCTTTGAAAATTACAGTTATGGAATATTTCGGAACTGTAATCCAGATCCAAGATATAATTCTAAAACACCATTCCATAATTTTAATTTTTGAAGAGTAAACTAGCTATATAAAATACTTTGTTTCAATATATTAATTTTTAATTAGTTTTTAGTTTTTAAACTTATTTATAGGTTATATATTTAATTATTTTTATTCTTTTCTTGCAATTATTTGATTTTTATCAAATTTTTATTTTCTTTTAGGTCTAAAGTAGTAAATTTAAGTTAATGAATTTAAGTGTGCTCCCTTATATCATATTTCTATGGTATTCTCTTCCTCTTTCTTAATTTAGTATGTGGAGATATAAAAAAAATAGATTTCATAATTTAGTATGTGGAGATATAAAAAAAAAAATAGATTTCAGTCTTCTTAAATCCACTTGTTATTTGAACTCCTGAAATTTTAGATTCAATTTATTATTTTCATGAACCATTTGATGGGTACCTGTAGCGGAAACAATACAATGGACTACAAACCAAACAATATGGAAGCTCCCTGAATGCAGTCAATCAACCAAATAATATTCAATATGCAATCAAAAAACAGCAGAGAAAACAACACCAATATTTAACGTGGGAAAAACCTCTCAAAAGATATTAAAAAACCCACGGAACGGTAAATGCTCCACTAATACCAAATCAACAGATACAATAAGTCTTTCTAAACTTAATCATAGAGCATATCAATAAACTCTTCCTAATCCTCAAGTGGTCACCAACAA
>Ga0209489_102850_pt1 | contig 34542 bp, 17 predicted proteins | sample SiratrowhiteBW_FD_187527 | JGI IMG/M metagenome (GOLD analysis project Ga0209489, IMG submission 187527) | Root nodule microbial communities of legume samples collected from California, USA - Siratro white BW (SPAdes) (version 2) | ecosystem: Host-associated > Plants > Roots > Nodule | place...
AAGTTTAATATTTACGGATTCTGTAAGCCGTAAGTTTAAAAACAAGATTTATGCCTCTTACGGATTACACAAACTGTAGTTATTTTAACATTCGTAAGAGCTTACGGTTTGTACAAACCGTAAGTGTATAGGTGTATAAGAGAACTCTACGATTTGTAGAGACCGTAAAAGTAATAGACATTACGGTTTGTAGAAACCGTAGAAGCATTTGCATTTTTTTATTGTTTACGGCTTCTACAAACCGTAGAACATTTTTTTGTCTACGGTTTGTAGAAGTCGTAAGAAGTGAAAAAAATGCAAATGCTTCTACGGTTTCTACAAACCGTAGAATATTTTTTTGTCTACGGTTTGTAGAAGTCGTAAGAAGTGAAAAAAATGCAAATGCTTCTACGGTTTCTACAAACCGTAGAACATTTTTTTTTCTGTTCAGCGGTTTGTACAAACCGTAGAACAGTAGCAAATTTTTTTTCTTCTGCGGTTTGTACAAACCGTAGAATAGTACAAAAAAATTTTTCTTCTGCAGTTTGTACAAACCGCAGAACAGAAAATTTTTTTCTACTGTTCTACGGTTTGTACAAACTGCAGAAGAGAAAATTTAAATTACCTACGGTTTCTACAAACCGTAGAACAATTTAACAGTGAAAAAAAATTGGATCACCGCCGTCCTCCGCCACCAATCCACCACAACTACCTCTACAATCTGAAATTAAACTTACAATGATACTTACCTTCGGAGAGGTGCAGCCGCCGTCGAATGGGGTGCAGTGGCGTGGGAACGGGGTGCAGGCAAAGTTGAGGAAGAAAGGATGTAAGGGTGGTAGAGGGTATTATGGGATATGAAATGTTTTAAAAAGGGTTAAATGGTAAATTTGCCTAGATCATGGAGGTGCAGGAAGATGATATGAAGGTGCAGGAAGAAGCAGTCGTTTAACTATGATCTGGGAGTAGAACAGAACAGATAAGTCCTGTGATTCCTAAACCAGGTTGCAACCAAGTTTGCAATCGCACCTCGAACCAATAGACACCGAGCGCAAACCCTAGAATCAGAAATAGAATGAGAATTTAGAGATTGCAAAAGTTGGGAAGAAGAATGGCGAAACATTCTGTGGCAATGGCGAAGAAGCGGTGGCCGATAATGTTGGCAGCATTCTTGTCCGTCTCGACAGTGACAGTGCTCTTAATGAGAGCCACCAACTCCGATTCCTGCAACACCAATCGTTTTACTGTAGCACAGGATAGTCAGATTCGTTCCTCAGTCCAAATCGGAAACGCCGCTTCCAGTCCCCTAAATTTCATGAAGTCGAAGCTAGTTCTGATGGTTTCACATGAGCTATCTCTTTCAGGTTCTTTATTACATGCAAAATCGAGTGTCATTTTTCTATTTCTTCTTTACTTTTCCGTTTTATGAGATGAAAAAAAAAAATGGACTGGGTTCACTTACAGGCGGACCTTTGTTGATGATGGAGCTGGCGTTTCTGTTGAGAGGCGTTGGTTCTGATGTTGTTTGGATCACCAATCAGAAACCGGCGGAACCTGATCAGGTCATTTACAGTTTGGAAAGTAAATTGTTGGACAGAGGAGTGCAGGTGATTTACTTTCCCTTTTTGCGGTGTTATTTTGGTGAATGTATGTATCATTAGGCGACATGGTTCAGTATCTATGGTATCAGTGTTTCGAGAGAGGAGGTCTATGTGGTTTCATACCAACTAGGTGTGAGCTTATGTCATGGAGCTTAAAGTAGAAATGGTTTGTGTTATAGAAAATCATTGTGTGATTCATTGAATAAGATTGTTGTACAGAGCAATACGACATGCATTTACAGGATGGGAAGATGAGTATCATGCAAACTAATTTGCAACACTAAGTGAATGGGATGAACTTGATAACTACCCTAACTAGATACAACTACAAGAGATGAAGGGATTTAGTTATAACCTACACTAAAACTCAACTGAACTAAGTGTAGTTGCTATTATATGATTCAAAAGCATGTGTATACTATACAGTCACGTAGCTCCAAAATAAATCACGGGGAGCCAGAGTGAGTGCTCAATATGTAAATTAGTCCTCTCCGTATGGTCTGTCCAAGTTAAACTTTAATTGATAATATTCTCCTATTTTTCTATTCACATTTAATTCATGGCAATTTGAAAAACTGTAATTGAAAGTGCTTTATGGTGAGTGTGTGTGCATCAATAGTCTGCAAATACCAAACCTCCAGTTAAATTAATTTCAAATATATTTTTTCCCTAAGTTTGTCTTGATTTTGGTTTTGGTCCCTATATTTTAAAACATTTGTTTTTTATCCCTATAATTTCATTATGTTTAGATTTTGGACCCTATAGTTTATCGACATTGGTTTTGATAGTTGTCTCTTAAGAGTGTATGGATGGTGGCCTGTTGCAGCATTACTAGTAGCAGAGATTGCCGATAAAAAAAGAAAAAAAAACTAGTAAGAGAGATCAAATCTTAAATGGAATGAAATCATAGGAAGCAAAAAGCCATTTTTAAAATATATGTCTGTGTATGTAGGGACAAAAAAACAAAATCAGGGTAAGCTACAGGGAGAAGCATGTTTTTAAACTAAAAAGTACATGTAAATTAATCTACTATTCCTATTAACCTTGTAACTGACTGTAGACATTTATCCACTAGAGATTCTGGATGATGTATACGCTATTTGTTCAAATATCTTTCCACAATTTCAATTTAGCATTTATTTCATCCAAAATTTGATAAAGTGCCCCTTTCTTCTGTTTCTTGTATTGATTGAGTTTGATATTAGTTCTGATCTGTGAGCATTTTGTATCCATGTGTCATTGGACTTCTAAGTGCATCCTTTATTTACATGTTTGACTCCTCTTAGGTCTTTTCTGCCAAAGGTGAAAAGGCTATAGATACAGCTCTTAAAGCTGATATGGTCATTCTAAACACGGCTGTAGCAGGGAAGTGGCTGGATGCCGTTCTCAAGGAAAAAGTTGCACGTGTGCTTCCAAAGGTTTTATGGTGGATTCATGAAATGCGAGGGCATTATTTCAAAGTGGAATATGTTAAGCACCTCCCTTTTGTTGCAGGTGCCATGATTGATTCACATACAACTGCAGAATACTGGAAGAATAGGACTAGGGAGCGTTTAGGGTATGCTTCTGACATCATTTGATAGATTTTTGCCGCTATCTGTTCTGTATGGCTGCTATAATTTGAGTTAAGATTCTAACTCTACGTGTTGATCCAACTTTCTAGGATTAAAATGCCTGAAACCTTTGTTGTACATCTTGGAAATAGCAATGAACTTATGGAAGTTGCAGAAGATAGTGTAGCAAAGAGGGTTCTTCGTGAGCATGTTCGCGAATCTCTTGGAGTGAGAAACGATGATCTACTTTTTGCCATCATAAATAGTATGATTTCTCTCCGTAATGATCATTATCACCACTCATTTGATATTCATTTTAGTTCATTGCACTAGTTTTATCCAATATAATGCATGATTTGCTAACAACGTATGTTACCTAATTAACATCTTGTCTATTGTAATTTGTAGTTTATCTTTTGTTTTTGTTGTATGTACTAATTTAATCCTTCCCTATTCGTTGTACCCATACATCACACACTTGTATTCATGTTGACAATCTTTTTAGCAGTCTACAATTTGAGCCCTAGGGTGATATTATTGCAGGTGTTTCTCGTGGTAAAGGGCAGGATCTATTTCTTCGAGCCTTTTACGAAAGTTTGCAACTTATCCAGGAGAAGAAACTCGAGTTGCCATCTTTGCATGCTGTAGTAGTAGGAAGTGATTTGAATGCTCAGACAAAGTTTGAAATGGAACTGCGCAAATTTGTTATTGAGAAAAAGATTCAGGACCGTGTTCACTTTGTGAACAAAACCTTGGCTGTGGCTCCTTACCTGGCTTCTATTGATGTTCTTGTTCAGAATTCTCAGGTATCCACTGATCTATACTCTGCTGAGTTGATTATGAAACGAATGTATATTGCATTCTGTTGTTTTGAAAAATGAAAGTAGCAATATGACTGCAAGGGGGGAAGTAAAAATATAGACTTTCTGATCATAGCAAGATTCTTATTCATTCGTTGCTTTATCTTTTACTTCCATAACATTAATTCAGAGTTCAGTGAGGAACTTGAAGATTTTGTTAGTAGTGTTTATGTTCTGTATTTTGGTTTTTGGGATTGATTAATTAATGTGGTTCTCTTCTTATTAGGGACGGGGAGAATGTTTTGGAAGGATAACCATTGAAGCAATGGCATTTCGCCTGCCTGTACTGGTATTTCTTTTAGTACATACTATAGTGGCCTTGTCAGTAGGACCTTTCCAGTTATACTATGTATATAATTGCCTCTAGTTCGGTACTCTACATTCATTTTTATATGATACTATACTTTGTTAGTTTGTTTATTCATTTGTCTTAAATCTCTTTTATATTCTTAGAAAGTGAACTTTAAAATCTAACTTGATCTCACAAAACCGGCATATAGGGTGATGTCTACACTTACTTATATATTATAATTTTGATATATCTCTAGTCACCTACTCATGAATTTGTTAGAATAGACTTTCATATCATTTTATAAGTTGAATTCTAAGTTTAACTTAACCTCAAACCGACTTGTAAAGCAAGGTTTGCTCTCATTAATTATATTATAATTTGACCATATCTTTAGGCAGTGTGGATCTTCGACAAATGGTACTGTTTATCATTTTACTATTATCCTTTGGTCCTCTAACCCCCTTCCCTCCCCACATAGGAAAGGAATAAAAGAAGTTGTTAATTTTTATAAGCTTTTGTGGCCTTTGTGAAGCTCCAAAATATTATTTTTGAAGGGTGTAGCATATAAAAAGATAAATTTCAATTGTTTTTTCTTCTCATTGGTTTATCAGTCCATCTGATTTTAAGACACTTGAGTTGTCTTTTGTTAGGGCTTAAAGAGAATTAAAGAGAAAAAGTGTTTTAAGAGATCTTAACTTGGATCTCACTATTTATTCATGTTCATATATATATATATATAAAAGGATGAGAGGCTTACTACAAAAGCTTAAGGAAAGAGAAAAAAAGAAACCCCTAGGATGCTAGGTTAAAGATAGATACAACACGAAACAGCTTTCGGCTCAATTCTAACTTTAAGAAAAAATGTGAGGATAACTTATGGTAACTAAAGTTTCGTCCTTTGCACTGTTCAACTGAATTTGTCAGCCTTTGTCACTTCTTTACTTCCAATTTGCTAAATCCTCTACCTCCACCTTTTAGTTATCGAAATTGTTTACAAGGTAGGCTTCTGTGATTATTGAAATCAGGGAGAAGTATATTTTAGTTTATGGCTTTATACAAGCCATTTTTATGAAGAAATTGATATTTACACAAACAGGAAGCTAATATACTGCCAGTGCTGGGCTAACGTGTACTGTCACTGTTGTTTGTTTGCAGTCAGAGGTAGCTTTTGTTCCTAGTCAACTGCTCGTGATTTCAATTAGAGCACGAGAAATTTTAGTTGCTGCATGATATTGATGTTTAATTATACTTTTTATTTTAAATTTATTATCACATGTATACAATGTTTGTGTTTATCTGCTAAAACAATTATCTACTCCATTCTATTCAATTACAACTTACAAGCAACAAACAAAATGGTGGACTCAAATATTAGTAAATTTTAACTACTCTCATCCTATTTAATGATATATCATTCCACAAATATCCTCTAATCAATTGAGATGTTATTTCTAATGCTCGTTTTTATTCTTGATATCAAATTCCGATGAAGAACACTTTTAAGAAAAAAAGGTATTGTTTAGATGTAATTAGTAAAATTAAATAATGTTATTTAACTTTCTTAATTAGTGCAAACATTAGTTAAATTTGCTTATATTTTAGATCGGTGAGGATATCTTATTGCCTTCCAACTGTTTCAACTTGCTTACTGCTGTTTGGGAATCTATACAGTTGCAAACCTCTGTGTGCTTGTCTATTGTTGTTTTCTTTTCTTTTCTTTTTGCAGACGTATATGTGGTAGGGTGTTATATTTTTTTGTTGTTGCAAAATGTGCTTGTCTATTCTTGTTTTCTTTCTTTTGGTAACTTCTTTGTTCATTAAAAACTTTTCCAGGGAACTGCAGCTGGAGGCACGATGGAGATTGTGGTGAATGGGACAACCGGTTTGCTGCATCCTGCTGGAAAAGAAGGCGTGACACCTCTCGCAAAGAACATTGTGAAGTTGGCAACTCATGTTGAGAAGAGGCTGACCATGGGAAAGAAAGGTTATGAGAGAGTGAAAGAGAGGTTTCTGGAGCACCATATGTCACAGAGAATTGCATTGGTTCTCAAGGAAGTTTTACGGAAGTCTAGGCAATAGACATTAAATTAACCAGGTTAGGTGCTTATCTGTTAATTTGTATATTGATTCCACAGGAAAACAAGATTGGTTCGTTTCGGTGAGCATGAAATGTATATCCAAATGTTCTTTAATACCACACGAATGCGAGGAAGTCTCTTGCACTCTTTTGGACACGCACTCATTCATTGTTGAAAATTAATATAAAACCGGCTGAATGAAGTGGGTGTTGCTCTCTTCATTCATTGTTAGTTGAAATTAATGTAAAACCGGCTGAATGAAGTGGCTATTACTCTCTGTTTAGAGAGTTTAACATAAATTTAAACTAACGATAGTTGTCTTTTATCTGAAGATAAATTAGTTTGTTGGAAATAGTGCACATCTAATAGTATTTATTTTGAATCCTGTGGTATAAAATTATTTTCCTTGTATAATAGTGGCGCATCTTGTTTTGCTTACCAGAAGCAGCCAAACAAATACTTGGGTAAAACTCAATTAGGTAGGTACATATATTTTTCGATGGTGCGGACTTGGTTTTCTTAAGAATAAGGAGAATCACTTAAGAATTGGAGGAAGTTTTTTTTAGCTAAGGCTTTCTATTTTCAAATGTTAAGATTTGGATTTTTTTTTTTCTTCAAAAAAATTAAATCAATTTAATCTTGGAAATACAATAAATTTATTTTTGAAAATTGAAACTGTGATTTAAAATTTGAAAATTAATTCAGTTTTAAAGAAATTCTTTCATTGCTCGTGATAGTAAAAACTAATGATTAATTTTTAAAGTTACGCTTTTATTTTTCAATAATTAATTATCAATGTTTTTACTTTTTGCTTTTGTATATTTTCTAATTTATTTAACATAATGTATATTTTAAAAAATAATCTCAGTTTTGGAAAAAAATTACCTTTGGCTTATTTTCGGATATAGAATATAAAGATAAGATTATCTTTAAGATAAAAAATAATATAAATTTGTGCTCTTTTACTGGTTAATGATGGTTATTAACCCTGATGTTTTCATTATTTTCAAATTGATAACTTAAATAACTTGTTTTTCTTAAATTCGTTTGATTATAATTAAAAATATTTAAATTTAACTAAGATGTATGGTTTTTCTCTCTTCATTTATTTTTCATGGTATTTCCACGATATACATTACATCTGAGTTTAAATTTGAATTTGAATAATATAAATATTTCAAATATAAGCATAAGATTTCTATAAATAATTAGTTTTTTTTATTAATAGATAGTTTTGTTAAGTGGTTCATTTTGATTACAAAAATTATTGGCTAGAGATTCTATCAAATAATCTCCAAAACTTAGGCATTATGTTCCTTATTTTTTATTCTTTTTAAATGTAGATTTTATTGTTTTATAGAATCATCTTCAAATATGCAAATAAACCACTGTTTTATAGAATCATCTTCAAATATGCAAATAAACCACCTGAGCTCCAAATATTCAATAACTGACATTACAAAGGACTAAAAAAAAGACATTTTTTTCAAATCCAATTAAATTGTAAAATGTACTAAATTCAATTAATAATAATTCTAGCAAAAGCTTCCAATTACCGATAAACAACCTATAAAATTGTATTATTACGTCTAATAGTATTTTATGAATAGATCACAATACACCACACTAATAAATTTTTCCACATTATCCTTTATAATTATTTTATGATAAATTACTAATTCAATATCCATGAATAGACCACACCACAGTATTTTTTTCATCCAAAAATAAAACTGGCTATTGACAGATTATTTATTTTAAATTCAAATTTTAGTTAGAGGAATGGCAATTTGGTGGTTTATTAAAAAACACAGGGGGTTAGTGGTAAAATACTAAAACGGCGACACTTTACGTGCCAGCCTAAGCTTCCATGGTCACAACATAACTCAAGCTACCCCCTTCTGTTTCGGCGTCCGAGTTTGTGTGACTAACCTCACTCTTTCTTCCTTCTTTGGATATCGAAACGCAACAACGATGGCCGACGCAGAGGATGCCCTACGTCGCCGTAATGCGGTGGCGGAGTATAGAAAGAAACTTCTTCAGCACAAGGAACTCGAATCCAGAGTCCGATCCGGTTTGTCTATCGTTTTTCTCCCACTTCTATTAGCGTCTGCAATCCCTCCGTGTTTTTAGTTTTCACTTATTCTTGATCCTCGTAGTTTTAGGGTTTTGTAATTGTAGTTTTGCTTGACTTTGCGCAACCCTATTATATTCCTAGGTTAGGTTTTTGGTTTTTCTTGGACAAAAATTTCTGCGGTGAGGTTGAATTAAGAGTCTGACCTCGATGAAATGAGATTGTGACTATTTTACATCTTTTTTCTGGGAGTTAGGGTTTGGTTATCAACCGGATCTATTGTTAAAATTAAATGAGGTTCTATTGATGAAATAAGTGAATTCCTAGTCGAGTAATGCAATATTGGCCCGATGGATAAGCCACAATTTGTTTTCTGCTGTCTTGTATTGTTTCAGAAAATGGAAATTTCTTTTAGCTCATAATTTTATGACAAGTTGCATTAAATTTGTCCTATGGCGGCAAAACCCCTTTCCTTTGTCTTCTGTCTGTGGGTTTGAATCCTTATAAGACGAGTCTGGTAACTTACTGACCTTTGAAAACCCAAATTGCAGTGAGGGAGAATTTGCGTGCTTCAAAGAAAGAGTTCAATAAAACAGAAGATGATTTGAAGTCTCTCCAAAGTGTTGGGCAGATCATTGGCGAAGTTCTCAGGCCTCTTGACAACGAACGATGTAACTATTCTGTTCTTTTATTCTTGTATATTTGAATGATATCTGATTGTTCAACTTCATTCTTTAATTGTGTTGCCAACCTAACTTTTTATAAATATTGAATTACATTAAGGGTTTTTTCTATTTTTTTTCCCGACTTTATCTCTGAGAGAATTTTGTTTCTTATGAATACAAAACATGTGCGCCTTAGGATTATTGGTTCGTTTTTATAATTCTATTTCCTGATAGAATGAACTTAAGAGTAGGTCATTGTTTATAGAATGTTTGTTATTGTTTTCTCAGTGATTGTTAAAGCAAGCAGCGGTCCCAGGTATGTGGTTGGCTGCCGCAGCAAAGTGGATAAGGAAAAATTGACTTCTGGAACAAGGGTGGTTCTTGATATGACAACACTCACCATAATGCGAGCACTTCCTCGAGAAGTAAGTCGTCACAGTTTATTATTTTAATATTTTCACTTTATGAATATGTTCTTGTCTTGTTGGGTTATCATGAGATTTATTTAATCCAGAGTGGTCACTATTGTCTCTAATTCTCCAATGTTTGAGTTGCCAGGTTGATCCTGTAGTTTACAATATGCTGCACGAAGATCCTGGTAATGTCAGCTACTCAGCTGTCGGTGGTTTGTCTGATCAGATCAGGGAATTGAGGGAGTCAATTGAACTACCTCTGATGAATCCTGAGCTCTTTCTTCGGGTTGGAATTAAACCTCCAAAGGTGATTTGCGTTTCACTGTACTTTCTAGTCTCTGACCTCTAGTTGTGTTAATCTTTATTTTAGACCGATAGTATTTTGTCATGTCATTTTTCTGCATATTTTTTTAGTGAAAGTTTATTTATAATGACTATACTTTTAAATTTTACATTTGATCAACATCTTTTCAATTCATATCTTTCAGGGTGTTCTCCTTTATGGGCCTCCTGGTACCGGTAAAACATTGTTAGCTAGGGCAATTGCCAGTAATATTGATGCTAACTTCCTAAAGGTTGGATTGTGTTTCTTTTTTGTCAATTGTGTGCTTTGAAGTTTTCTTCTTTGTAAAATTTATGTTACCTTCCTTCATTCTGATGTAGGTTGTTTCAAGTGCCATAATTGATAAGTACATTGGAGAGAGTGCCAGGTTAATCAGGGAGATGTTTGGTTATGCGCGTGATCATCAGGTGAGATGCTTGTGTGAAGTTGTCTTCCTATATGTTTCATGCACTAATTAAAAGATGTTCTAAGTATGTATTTTGCTATATTAGCCCTGCATCATTTTTATGGATGAGATCGATGCCATTGGTGGGCGTCGTTTCAGTGAGGGAACAAGTGCTGATCGTGAGATTCAGAGAACTCTAATGGAGCTGCTTAATCAGCTTGATGGATTTGATCAACTTGGAAAGGTATATTTTACTCGTAATCCCATGTAATTTGATTTAAAAGTTGTCAACCCTAACCTCTATAGAAAAGCTTGATCCCTTCTAGCCAAGTCCGAGGTTAAGGAACATACATAAGTCATTTATTTATTTATTATTATCATTATTTTGTCGAGATGGTGGGTCTGTGGTAAGCATATTCAAAATGCAGTTCATCATTTTTTAAAGAAATTGTTATAAACATGGCTGCTAAGAATATTAAATAAAAAATGGAGAATTCTAACCAATGTTCTTAGCGTACTTAATTAAGGAATCTAAATTGGACACTTTAATAGATAAGTATTGTATAACGTTTATAATTGTCAATGCACTCCCACCATGGTTTTCCTATACGATAAAAAAAATTAACTTGTGTTCATTTTAATGTTCATTTTTTCCCATGTCCCATGTTCTCTCTGTCATCCTTGTATGGTGTGGGTGAAACTTTGATGTACTTTGCGATGGTTTTGCATAGGACAAGAATGCAAGAGTGAGAATATGTTGAGGGACTAAATTGGTTAGGAAATGAGTAGAATCTATATCCTCGCTCTTTCATCTAGCAATTTTTTGGTCAATGAGTATTCGCAATAACAAAAGGGATATGCCAAAAATATTTATACTGGATACAGATGCATCATCTATCTTTTAGTGTCCATGCCATGTAGTCATGAGATTTGTAATATTTTATGTGTCGAACTTCCAAAAAAATGCTAGCAATGTTACTTGTATTTGGAGAACCTCCTTTGTAGCAGAATCCCGAGGACAAGGATCGTTATTATTCTGCTGTTATTTTTATCTTTTGGGTGGTGGTGGGGGTGGGGGTGGGGTTGGGGTGAGTGGACTGATGGTAAGTCACTAAGCCCACATGTTAAGATACATTTCTTTTTTTGATTGCGATTTTATTTTCAGATTCTGATTTTACTTTCACTTATTCAATTGTTTCTAATATGAAAAATGGACTAGCAAATTGTCATGAATTATAATCGTGTACATGCTTTTAATGGTATAGAATATTTTATACGACAGTCCTTTCTATATGCAATATTTATAATAATTATAATTCAAAAGAAATAAATATAAAAGCATTAACCTCTTTTTTCTTTCAAGTATTCTCATGGATATGGTGATTTTCCTGCAAAATATGACTTTTGAACGAAACTTGGTGGATTCATGATGACATTGATGTCTACATTTCTGTTGTAGGTTAAAATGATAATGGCAACAAACCGACCTGATGTACTTGACCCTGCTCTCCTCCGTCCTGGAAGATTGGATAGAAAAATAGAAATCCCTCTTCCTAATGAACAATCAAGAATGGAAATTCTCAAGATTCATGCTGCTGGGATCGCCAAGCATGGTGAAATAGACTATGAAGCTGTTGTGAAGCTTGCAGAGGTAAGTGCAGTTGGCTTGACTGCTTGAGTAGTTTTTGTTAACAGTTGTTGCATGTCTAATTTATTTGTAAATTGCGCAGGGATTTAATGGAGCTGATCTTCGAAATGTCTGCACAGAAGCTGGAATGTCAGCAATTCGTGCTGAGCGCGATTATGTGATCCATGAAGATTTTATGAAGGTGAGTTCCTTGTTTAGTAAGTAAATTTTCTTTGTGTTGATGGTTGTGAAGGATCTCCTTCCTTGTTACTTACGAGGACAATAACTTTATTTATCACTTTGGTTCCAGGCTGTTAGGAAATTGAACGAGGCAAAGAAACTTGAATCCAGTGCACACTACAGTGCTGATTTTGGTAAAGACTAGAATCTATGCAAAATTCCTGCAGAGCCATGGATATGTAGGGGCAGTGCATCTGGGGTTGGAAATACATCGGGCAAGTTACTGAATTCGTAGAGCTAAACGTGATTTTCCCTTTGGGTTATGGCTTGTGTTATCCGAATTTTAAATTTGGAAGGATAACTTAATCAACGGTAAAGGAATGTTCAATTGAATTGTATTATCGTTGCCCCTCCAAAACCCCTTTATCTGGATTGTAGAAGTGTGACTCACGTGTTATACTGGATCTTGGCATGTGCACAATTTCATTTATATTAAAAAAATTAAAATTGCTTAATTTTACAATTGATATGATTATCAGTTTATTTTATATATTTGAAGAACAGAATTGCCACCCATCTAATTGTATAGCCTTGCGTTTCTGGATGTTATTGTTATATGTGGAGACGTTAAAACGAGTCTTTTTCGGGAGGAAAAAAGGGGTTGGTTGTTATAATTATTTGCTCCCACCAATTTCCAAAATGGAAGTTTTGATTATATATTGTTCTTGATATACTCGTTGTAATGTGTTTTGTGAACGTCTGCTGATCTGGGAAACTGATGAAAGTGTTTCCATAAAGCGAAAATGTATAAAAGGGCTTCTAAAAATATGCAATTATTAATAATTTACGTGCCCACGAAACGCACACTTCCTGAACAGACGTATTCGTTCAACTAGCGATTTTATCGACCTTCATTTCCTATTTTAATTTCTTGCAAAGAATAACACGCATTACTATTTCTAAAGTTTGTTTGATTAAAAATTATTTTAAAAAATACATGAATACTTGTTTCGGAAATTATCGCCCAACGGAGGGATTTCTTTCAATTCAATCTATCTAGAATACGAATGAGATCAACACAGACCACCGTACAGGGACTTTAAGCCTCAAACTTTTGAGTGCTACAGAAAAATTGAATGTTGCTACAACACCCGGGCGAAGCTTCTGTAATACAGGTGGTGCATTTGTTTCCTTGGCATCCTTCGGTGCTAGGCTCTGATTTTGCCATAAGACGTCTCATTCTGTATGGAGCACGTCAACATGGATGGGAACTTCTGCTGGCAAGTCAAAATATATCTAAAACAAATCTAAATTTTTACTAGAACTATGCTGCAACTAAAAGCTATGGCTAGAGGAGCTCAGTCTTTGCGGTATCTCGCCCAAAATCCCTTCTTCCCAACAGAATCATTCTCCAATAGGGACCGACTCCACTTTGATCCCAATGAAAAGCGTCGCCTCAAGAAGGGCTTTCCAAATGAACTCCTCCTACTGGAGCTAGGCTCCATCCTTGAAACCACGTCTTTCAGGCGATCAAAAACATCTAACCCACCATCGACGTAGCTATCAACTACTCGGTTTTTGGATATCCTATAGTTCTTGACCTTGGTCTCTGATTCATTTCTAAGACCCTTTTTGGATAACTTTGACAAGTGCTTCTCTCCAATCATACAAATTGGACAAGCTGGATCATAACTATCTGCCTCTGAGGTCATAGTCTCCAAGCAGTCCGCGTGATAAACATGACCGCACACCAGTACAGCAACAACTGATTGGTCACTGTTGCCCATAAGTTTCTGGCTACCCCAGGCAGATCTCTCCGTCAAGAGCTTGGAGCAAGCCCCACAAGATTGTACGTCCATTGAGGGAGAATAAGAGAACCTGCTACTTGTTCCACTCATCTTGTGAGGCCCTGAACCTGAATACTCGCTATCAAAAGACCACCTTTCCTTTTGAGATGAGGCCACCATTTCAGAGAAGGTCCGCATAGACCAGCCATCAGATGAACCACACTGGGATTCTGATGCCATATCGTTGCTGCAATTAGAGAGTACAAACGACGGCCTGCCTTCAGAAATTGATGTCTCGGGTGATTTCAGACCCACAATTCGACTGTCAGAAATTTGTATCGATGGTGGGTGCCCAGGAGAACGATGAGCCCATCTGGATGGCATTGAGGTAGGAAGATTCTGATAATTATGATTAGGCACCAAATCAGTCGTGGGTGTTGAGAAAACTGGAGATATTGAACAATTTGGTAGTGAACATTCTGCAATCTCTGGTGATTCGATCAGATCCTTAACCTGAGGAGAAATATAGATAGAGTGAGGCTAGAGTACAATGCAGTAAAAAGGCTTGCGATTCAGATAATGAGCAATTCTTTCTTCGTCAAATTTAGCAGTTCGAAACTCACCACTGCAGAGCAATTACTTGACATGGATATATCTGCAACAAGTATAACAGGAAGAGGAAAAATTAAATCCCAGACAAAAAAACACCAACCCACAAAGCAGAGAGCATACATAATCATCTGGATGTCAGGTAGTAACAAACACATGTGGCCAAAATAGAAAAACTTGTAAGAAACAAACAGGATGTAAGGGATACATGCTACAAAGAATAACAGTTTGAGAATCTTAACAGTCTGAGAAAAAGATCCTCACAAACAAATAAAATTATGAAAAGGAATCTAAAAAAGAATAACATTGAAAAGGCAAGTTTTTTTATTTTTTTCAAAAGAAAATGAATCTAAACTGTGTGATGGCCGATGAATGAACTTTTAACTCCTCAATACTACTTAAAGATGAAGTGCAAGGAACCTATTGATATGACCAATTCACCCTTACACTGATCCTCAATCTCCCCCTTGTGAGGTAGTAGAAGTTACTGTAACTAATGTAAGTACGTGTTTGGTTTGACATATGGAGCATTGAATCCGTGTTTTTTACTTGATCCAACTCCAAACTAAACATGCATTAAATGGCCAAAGCAATTCTAGACACCACTATACAACCTTATTAACATGTATAGTGAAAGGTACAGCATAAAAAAACCCAAAGTTGCATTAAATAACCAAAATTTTCCCTATTGCCTCTGTTGGAAGACAACAGTGAAGCTTGAGAAAGTGAGCACAATAAACTCGAAGACAATAGCAAAATAATTTATCCAACAGCAGAATCAGCTTTCAAAATTTGCAGTACTTTAAGAACATCTACTGTCATGTGCTAATGTTCTACTACATTCCACAAGAGAATAGAAACTTAAACTTTACCTGAAGATGGAATCGTCTGACTTCTAACCAAATGATCACAAACAGGGGACTTCAGAGATATAGATCTTACAGAATTCTCTAAAGTGCTTCCCCCATCAGAGAAATGGCCTCTTTCAGAACTCAATGATCCTTTAAACTCCATGCTGGCATTTCTGGTGAGCCCGTGAGATGTGTGAAAGGAAGGATTCTCGGTTTCTCGTGCGACACGGTCCCAACTATCCCATCGAAAACTCCATGATGATGAACATCCAGCATTTCTACGTAAACTTTCACCTCCAGTTCTGCTGGGAATAGTTTGATCCTTTGCAGCAACACAACAAGCTGATCCCATGATAACTGCTAGCATACACAACACAACAGTCAATCTATCTTGCAGTTAAAGATACAAATTAAAGACCAGACAATGCTGAAAACACATCCACTTACATATCAAAAGCAACTCAAACATTCTAACAACAAAATCTAATCCTACCTCCTTTGGAAGAATAAACAAAATGAAAGTTCACTTAAATTCAGATTGCTGATAACAGATATTAAAAACCATCCATCGGCCAAAACTCTAAATAGAACAACAATCATCTCATTTCACGCAACCAAAGATCACGACATATTCTTCAATTGTTAAAAACACTAGAAAATGCCAATTAAAAAGTAAATACTATGAGATAGCTATTGAATGTTATGGAAAAGACAAGTCCCAAACATACTTTTGCATACAACTGAAGCCCTCCTAGAAATTACAAGATAGTAAAAGCTCCAATCTGCTAAAATAATGACAACCATGGAACATGTTCCCTACACGGACACCAAAACCTTTCTCACTGCCACCATTAGTAAAAATGGCTACAGCCAAACTTCTAGACAGGAACGGTCAGACTCAGTTGAAAGTACAACACAGAATTGCACTCCACAACCAATCCAATACTGAGAAGTGCTCAGTTAAATTTTATGACAAAAATTCCTAAAAATTATAAAAATAAATAAATATCTTCTCTAAATAAAAATATAAATTATTAGTAAAAAAACGAAAGAGTTGCAATTTTTTTCTCCTGTGACCCCGAATCCCTTGTCCGTTACCAGACAGAAAGACGAGTTCAGCTAGGCACAAAACAAGGCGTTGTTTCTGGTGTAGGGTAGGAACAATTTTATTTATTTTTTAAATAAAAGGCTAGGGTTTTGAAGTGTTGCAAAGAGGAATTGATTAACAGAGAAGTACTAAAATTAGACAGGGAAAGAAAAAGATGAGAATGAAGAAAAACACTGTTATGTTAGATGAGAACTTTAGATTGGGTTACCTCTTCAAATGAAAAGTTAGAGTCTTTTGGGAGAAAAAAATGGAAACCATTTCCAAGTAGTCATTTTCGGCTTCGTCTTCGCTCTAACTCGCCTTTCACCAGTGTACGGATGTGTTTGGAGTAACACAGTCAGAGGATGTTTAAGGCTCAGACTTTGACATCAATCGTTATCACGGCGTTAGGTCATGGTCTACTGCCAGAGGATGTTTGTTCAACACTGTGTTTACTTCTTTCCAGCCTTGTCTCTTCTGCTAATTTCTTTGTTTTTCCAAAATTAATATATAATTTATTCTCTTTACCTGTAATAAATTCTCAATCAATTTCTTGCAAATCAATATTAAATTTATGTATACATAATTAAAAAACTGTTTAATGTTGTTTAACTTGTACATTTAATTATTCATATAAACATTAAAATTTAGAACCTGAATTTCCTTTTCAAATAAAATATTTAAAATAACATCTTTACTTATTTATAATGTGCTATATTAGTTATTTTGTTCAAATGTTATATTTTAGAATGGTAATAGGTTCTTTGTTAGGTGATATTCATCTGAGTTGTAATGATGTTAGACATTATTTCCATAAAATTTATAATTACTCAACTAAAAAGAGGGAAAAAAACCTTTAAAACAATATTGCTTGTGAAAATAATATGAATTTAGTTTATTTATAACCTTTTGCATAAAATAAAATAATATCAACCAATCAAAACAATTTCAAATGTGAGTTTTGAAATTTCCATTATAAAACCAATAATTTTACTGTATGGGATACAGTGAGATCAAATAACAGTATAAAACAACATAAGAAAATTTCAAACTTTCTTCATACATAGGGAGTTTAGCCAACTTTCATCTTGGGAAAACAATTGAAGATAGAGTACTGAAGAATGCGAAGAGAGTATATATTATAAAAAAAACAATGCTTCATTGGTACTTTTTGTCACCGAGCAGGTGAATTCTATTAAATAAATAAATAAAAATCAAAGAGAAATAGTAAATGAAACTGTTATATAAAAATTAATAAATAAATTATATATCTAAGCATCAGTTTTATATAAAAAAATTGTCCTTTCTTGTACAAATTATTCATTTAAAAAATAAAATCAATTATCTATAATCAATTCCAAAACCACATTCCCTAACCTCATCCAACAAGCTCACCACCCTCTTCAAATCACCTTCTCTCCACCAACCCGCCCAACAAACACCCCAAATCCGAGCATGTCAAAAACAAAATCCCTTTCAGTCATTTCATCAAACAGTTGGAAGGAACTTTCCAAGCACCGTTATTTTATTTTTAATTTAATAGAACCTCACTTATCTTTATTCTATTTTATTTCTTAATACTGTACTCTTAAAAAAAATCAATTGGGAAGATTAAGAAATTGAGTGTGTAATCTTGTTGGAAGAAGAAAAAGAAAGAGATGGTAAAATAGCATGAAAACATCAACCAAAACTTTTTTTTTTTCAAATATCATATGTTATTTCAATTTCAATTCTAAATAAATATGTTTTGGTCTAATTGACTTAAATTTTTATTATATTCAAAGCTACATATTTAACATCATAAATAATTAAATATTTTAACAATCAATGCCATCAGAATATTTATATATTAGCAAAAATATAACATGTTTTAAGGAAGTTCGGTTCTACGGTCAATTACAACATTGTAAAACTATATTAGCGAATATGTATCTTTTCAGTTCAAATCTAACATGCACCGAAGCTAACCATTTGCATGTTGAAAGAAAAAATAATCAAAGAACAATAAATTTAAGAACAAGTAAAAAATAATAATAACTCAAAAGAAAAATATGATTGAATTAAATTCTCCTAAACTTTTTTTCCTTTTAGGTTTTATAGGCAAAACAAAAGGTGGTAGAAAAAATAGTTCAGAAATCTAAAGAGAAATTAGGATTTTCCTAAATTTAAAAAAAATATAATGTATTAGATAAATGAAAAATAATTTTATTTTGTATTATATATAATATTTATAAGTTAAAAAAAATATTATTTCTTAATTTACCTTAAATCTTCTTATAATTGTATAAACAGTGCATCCACTCTTGGTTATCTGGAAAAATTTGAAATCAAAATAGTGGGCCCTGGCGTGAACAAAATAATTTTTTCATTTGAGTTGTAAAATTTTGTCTTTGTCTATTAAAAAGAATTAAAATTTAAAACTAATGACACTTATTTATAATCTACAATGAAAGCAATAAAGAAAGCAAGTCCCGAATAACAGGGAATTGGTGTAAAGTAAGTCTTATTTTTTTTTATTTTATATAAAACTCAAAATTCATATTTCAATCATTGTTTTCCACGTGAAAGGTAATGACCTTAGTGCTCTTTAAATTAACTAGCAAAATCTTAAAAAGAGATTATGTTTAAGCGACAAAGCCTTTGATTCCTACTACTATGTTTAAGTTTTGTTAGCCAAATAAAGTGCTTTTTGAGATGTATAATATTTTAATGAAACAAACACAAAATCAAAACAGCGAGTACCGTTCTACAGATTTTAATTGAGTGTAGTACCATTTCACGTTTTGTTTGAAATGAAATGAAGAAGAGGAAAGAAAAAATAAAGTTGTTTGATAAGTTAAAACGAATAGAAATGAATGAAAAAGCAAAATAGTTTTATTAATTATTATTAATAATTTAGTTTATTATTTTTATATTGATTTAAAAATATATTATTATTGTAAGAAGTAAAATTTTTAAAAAAATATCATAATCGAGTAAGAGTGTTTCATCACCTTTGCTCTTCTTTTGCTTACTTTTTTGTAATCCTTGTTTCTTGAGTTAATCAACTAAAAGAAATAAGGAATATTCTAAAATTCTCCCTTTTCCCTTCTTTATAAAAGATTCTCCATTGTCAACTTTCACCATGTAATTATTTTACCTATATTGATGACAAAGAACCAAGTTACTTTCAAAAAGTTATTTACACCCATAAAATATACAAATTTATGCTCAATTTAAAGTTCAATATATCCTCTTAAAACCTAGATGGTTTAGTAAAGAATTAAATAATCCTCAACTAGTAAAAAATATGGAAACCTGCACCCAGAAAAGTAAAGACTAAAGCACACATAATAATAATAATAATAATAATAATAATAAATAAATGAGATGAACAGTTTGAAAAATAAATATCCTTTAAAGCAAATATACCATAGATGCATTAATAACATATCTGTGAATATAAGTTACACTAACACTGAAATCTTTATTGGAGTGATTAGTACTAATGACCTGATTAAGCACTTGCCACAGATTTTGCTTACCCATCTCCCACTTCATGTAGCCCCACTCCACCCTAAGTACTGTACCTAATAATATGCATAACATAACTCTTTAATCACGAAGAAACCCTAAGAAAATCATTCAATCAACACACACTTTTCCTTTCTTCCTTTTTCTTTTCAGATCCATAGGTTAAAACAAGACAATTCACCAATCAAAAACAGGTTGGTTGAGACATAGCGGGTTGGTAAAATTTTGTGCACTTGTTAGATAACAGTCCCTTTCGTAGGAAGTGGTTGTGTTCATGATGTCGACGATCATGTCGTTCAACGATTGGAGTCGCTGGTTAAGCTCACCCATTTGGGCCCTCAGAACACAATTCTCTGCCTCAATTTTCACAAAGTGGTGTGTGCTCATGTCTATGGTCGCCACGATTTCCCTGTTCTCCTTCGTGAACTCTGACACTTGCTTCCTGAGGTCTTCCAAGTGGTCACGCTTTCGCATCCGAGATCTTCTCGCAGATTCGCGATTCGATTGTTTTCTCTTGTTCTTTCTCTCGTCCACAGTCAGAACCTGCAAATCTTCTTCGGAGGCCGAGCTTTGAATCTTGGTGGAGATAGAAGAGTTTCCACTTGATGATGCCATGGAAATGATGGAATAATATTACAGCAAGAGAAAAAAAAAAAAAACAAAGAAATTCTAAGACGCAGTACCCAGATGACACTGATAATTTACACGTGACTAAGATAGCTAATAATAATAATAATAATACTAAGTTATATGATACGTGACATGAAACAGCAGATTAATGAAAAAACATAGAACCAGTAGAGGAACACAACAGAGAAAGATTGAACCAATTGGGTCCTGCGTCTGAAGGAGGAGTTTATCATAAACCTAAACCCAGAACGAAGGGTTTCACTGGGAACTTGAAACATTAACATGCAGGTCTGTTAGGCATCAAGGTTCAAAGAAAGAAGGAACTTTCTAAGAAAACAAGTGGTTTTAGAAGGAAAAGAGAAGACGAAAAAGTATAAAAGAAAAAGATGAAGACGAAAAGAGAAGGGGAAGTAGAATAGGTTACTAGGGGCCAATTTATAGAAGAAGAGGTTGATTAGGGGAAACAGTGAAAGCAAAATAGAATTCAAAATCAAAGGTTGGAAAAGTAAAGCAAAAACCGTTGGAATCTCCTCCAAGGTTTGGTAGAAACAGAGACCAAAACCTCCTTTTACTTTTTTTTTTTTTTTCCTAAGGTTGTTATTAAGAATTGTTAAATACAATAAATTCATTTAATTTTAATAATAGTTATACAATTTACTTCTTTTTTTTCTTTAAACTAGTGCAGTGCAAATTGAAACTACGGACATGTATAGTTTATCTGTGAACTTATTGTACCACATGTATATGCAAATTCATTTATTTTTCTCATAACCTAAAATATAAACTGTTTTTATCGTTTGATGATTTTGTGAGTATCAATTTAGTTGGTGTAAATATTTGTACTATATGGAGGACCGAGAACCAAAACCGATACACAGTTGTATAGCGGACTGATTAGTTTTCGGTCGAATAGCCGAAAAGGAGCCGGTCTATAAAATTCTTTCTACAATTGACACGTGACATACATCAAATGAGAAGTCATGTTACGTCATAGGCTCATCCACTTAAGGCCCATCTAAACAAGTATAAAAGCCAAGAGAACCCCACAAAATAAGGTACTTTTTACTTGATCCAATTTAACCTAACTTTCACTCAGACTTATACTGACTTGAGTGTCGGAATGACTGCAGGACCCCCTCCCGAGACGGTGCGTTGATAGAAGAAGGAAGAGAAAGGAATTGGACGCCATCGCAGAAGGATATTCAGGAGAAACCGTTGCTTGTGGAAGTCGACCGGTCTCATACATGAACAATATTGTTTTATATCTTTTATTTGTATTATATAATTTTTTTTTATATTATATTAAATAGACACGCTTGGTTACGAATACATAGAAAAAATAAAATATAGAATAAGAAATTATAAGACTAAACATGATATTGTTATATTAATTAATTATTTTAATTTGTAATGCGTATATTTTAGTCATAATTTTAACTTTATTATAATTTGTGATAAGATGTTTAACATATATCACATATTTATATCTATCAATGTTTTGTTTCTTGAAAAAAAAACAAATAAGAAATTTAATATTATGCTCAAATTATAACATTTTTTTAAAATATATGACAATAAGAAGAGTTAGATAGGATATTAGGCTTTATTTTAATACGTTTTCTATTAAGGAACTTGTTATTTTTAATTGGATATGAGTAACTTATTATATATATTTTTAAAATAATTATCAAATAGAAAAAAAAGGTGTATGTTTGTCAAGTTCTGTAAGAAAAATACTTTTAAAATAGGAGTTAATTAATTTTCCATTTATTAGCTTAAAATATCTTCTTAAATTTAAACTTGTTCGATAAAAGAAATTAAAACTCAAGTTTAAGCAAAGTTAGTTATCTTGTTCAATAAAAACAAACATAGTCATAAAATAATTGATTATACTGAACACACTAATTTTCAAGATATAAAAATACTCTAGTTTATAAATTTCATTTTTATAGTGAAAGGAGTATGATACAAATACTAAGTTCTTATAATACTATAAGTATTAAAAGTGTAAATTAATATATTCATATTTTTACATTGTGAATTATTAACAATTATCCTAAATTTATTTTAAAAGAATCATTATAAAAATCAACAAAACAATGCACTTGAATGGTTGTATAAGATCATTACATATACATTCTAATTCAACTTCTTTAAAAAAACCAGACCCCTTATTAAAATCAGAATAATTTATACATGATTGAAGCGCAGTTAAACTCTTTCTCTCTCGGTAAGATTAAATTAAACTATTTTCAAATTACTACGAAATAAATATATAAATATATTACATAATTTACAATGCGAAAATATTAATGAAAATCATGGGCATTAATGCTTTATCATGTACAATCTGCTAATTTAAATCTTTATTTGACTGAAAATATTTTTTAATCCAACCTATTTTCTTCATAGAATCCCTGATGATAGTAGAAGATCAAATTTTTAAATGAGATATCAGATCAATTTATTATCTATTTGCAAATGAACTAACTACTGAATTTTAACCCATGTTCAAAACACGTCATGAACCTTTTTAAAATTAATGGAAGCTGCCTCTAAATTTCCTTTAAGCTCAGCAATAGCATATAAAAGAAAGAAAAAAGAAAGGATTGTCAACAGAACACTGTGGTTGTATCTCAAAAGCTAACACAATTTATAGGTGGAGAATATCTCATAAATTCATATTCATCTATCGACCTTTAGTAAGTGATGTCACAATCGACCTTTTTCCATTAATTTTTTAAATAAAATAAAATATTTTTTTTTAAAAAGTATAATTTTTTTTATCATTCTTTTATTTACTTATTGATCTCTTTAATTGTTTTTTTTTCATAGTTAAAAAAATTTAGCCTTTTTAATTAAGTGAATGATACTTTAATAATGAGAAATCATTCAAGTGAATGAGACACCAATTTTTTTCCTTTAAAATTTGTATTGCTCGAAGGGTACGTGAACGTTCAAGTAAGAAAAACTTTTCTTATTGAAGCAAACAAAACGAGATGGGTCCATTCAAATAACAAATACATAATAACATACTATTGTATTGATTTAAATATCGCAACTTACAATATACTTAAAACAAAATCTTAAATTTGAGTTTTGTAATTAAAAAATATGATTAATATAATATACTTTATTAAAAGCAATCGATCAAGTTCTTTAGAATGTTGATAGAAATTTGACAATACTAACATAGTTTGCAAAATAAAATACTAATCTTAATTTGTCTTTCTTATCTCTTCCATTTGAGGCAAAGGCATGAATAAAGTGTATGGAATAATGAATGGGAAGAAGAGTGATGCCAAAACCCAAAAACATTGGGTGCATTATTGAACGAGGAGACCAGTCACTATATTTGGATATACCATATATTCGTTAGGTGTGCGTACACTTCAACTTCAACCATCATAGATAGAATAACATAATTATTAAACACATTCCAACATAATGCACTTCCCCTTTCTAAAATTAACTAAACATAAACTATACAACTTTAATTATTCATAACAAAATTAATGTCTACTGTTTAAATACATGGACAATTTAATATATATAGTTATAATATGTCCTCACTATGTAGTATTTACTTTTGAAAAATTATTCTTTGACAACTATTTAAATAATATTATTTTTAAACAATTCTAACTTGGTAGTCATTGCTTAAGTGGGAGAGAGTTTCAAATCAATTTTGTAAAAGAAAAATTAAAATGACTTTCAAATGAAAGGAGAAAAACTTCTGAATCAACTATTGGAATAAAATTCAAGAAATGGAAAAAACTAGTTAAAGGAAGAAAATTTTATAATAAAGACAAAAACTTGAAATCATAAAAGATAATCGATGAAGTTATTTATGAGATAAGGTTTAAGATTTTTCATCTTAAAAAAACGATAATAATGAACTAATGAAAAAGATAAATGATACAAAGACTTTCACCACAAATAATAACGATAAGGTGAATTCTATAAACACTAAAATATCACATAGATTTAACTGCAGAGATTAACAATTTGAACTCTCTCCAAAACTTATTTTAATTTTTAAACTTATTTTTTAATTCTGTTTTAATTAAATAATATTATTATTGTTAACTCACATTCACTCAAATTGTCAACTGACTGTCACACCACATAACAATACCAAACTATAATAACCCTTCACTTTCACGTTTATTTTTACTTAAAAAAAAACAATTTATTTATATTCTGTAACACTCATTTTAAAGGAATCAAGTCGAAGAAAATAAAACAAATAGAGATTTAGTTTTGTTTATAAAAAGGAAAATCAAGTACGTTCTATTTTAATAGATATAGTGTGTTTTGAAACTAATTTTTATTTACTTATTGCTTGTTTATTATATACACAGAGAGAAGAGAAAAGAAGTTGAATACAAAGTTAAAATATTTCATTTGTCCTATATAACCAATTGAGTTAAACTCCCTTAACTTATAACCTATAGTTAAAATAAATGCGTACGACAAGATGTATTTATACACGTTTTTAATATAATTTATCTAAATATTATTTATATTAATATTAGAATTTACAATGTATAACTTCTTATTTTTATTTTTACCATTAATAGTTTAGTATATATATATATTTTTTCTTTCTGTGCGGTTTAATTATGTAATAATTAATTAGTAGTTTTTAGAACTACATTATATTTTAATGAATACATTATTTGCTACATTTATTAGTTAACTTAACAACTAATTCTATCAAGTTCTTTTACTTCTATAAATAAGAAAAATAATTTCCAAAGAGAATTCTAAAATATATTCTCTCCTTATCTGAAATTCTATAATACTAAATTCGTGAAATGTGAATAAAAAACCTAAATCGTGAATTATGTTAATAATGACTATACTTTTTAAAAAAAAATATACTTTCGAAACAATGTAAAGTTTGGGTTTTAAAGTGATAACAAGGACTCTCAAAAGGTTTTAAACATAAAAACAATATTCGAATCATCTCTTGCATGTTCTGCGGAGGAATTTTATGTAAGAAAATAATAATAATGAGATTTCACATCGACTAAAGATAATGTATTTTAATAATTTATAAATAAGAACAAACCTTACTTTGCAAGCCGATTTGTAAAGGTAAATTAAGCTTAAATTTCACTTTTTGAAATGATATCAAAGTTTATCCTCACATGCCTATCGGACCATCCGTTATTGAACCATCCTTAAACAATATAATCCTATCCAATTTTTAAATTAATCAAAGTCATTTCAATGTTTACTTAGTCCTGATATTATATTAGCAATGGTAACCAACAAACTTAAAATTATAAGATGAATTATAAATGTAATTTGGTTTTTTTATTATTTGAAAATTAAAATATAACAATAATTTACTATGATTTATTCAAAGAATTATAAACAAATTAAAAATAAAAATATATTGTGATAATTTTTTTTTTCTGAATCCAGTAAAATCTGACGGAATAATCGGTGCTGACTCCAACTCATTTTATCTTTTGCAGAAATAAAGATAAAAAAGAATAAAACTTTTCTCCTATCCATCTTTTTTATAAGAAAAAAAAAACTTATTTTCTTATTATGTTTATGAATGTCACGTGTTGGCTAAAAAACACTTATTTTCTTATTTGAGTTATAATATTCTCTTTTAAATTGAGGTGTCCTCTTATACAAGTCAGAATAGTTGAATGCCAAGAAAAGTCTACTTTGAATTAATTGTTTTAATGGATGATCATGAGCTTCTATGATTAATTGAATATTATTATTAAAGAGTTTCATCATATAATTTTGAAATCTCATTATGACAATGACAAATACTTAACTGGGCAATTATGTTTTTCCTACAATTTCTATTATGTTCTTTGTTGCATAATTTTTAATTTTTCTACTTTGATTTAATTGGATATAGATATGATTAAACGTGTCAATATTATATCCCTTCTAAAAAAAATGTCAGTGTTATTAAAAAATAAAGAATATCACTTTTTTAGTATAAGCAAATCTACGAATAAGAATAATACAGGGAAATTATACTGGTCTAATAGTTAGATCAACCAACTTTTGCAAATTTTGTATTTTTTGGATTTTATTTTATATTTTTGTACTTTCTAATATCAATTATAAACGGTGCATTTAAAATAATGTGTCAAGAGCATTACTGATATTTATGATTCTGATTTAACTATTACAGTATCGAAAAAATACTTAGGTGTCAATGGATAATTAGGTTAACAGAGATAATATTAATGTAGTTTTTTCAAATAAAATTAATGTACTCTCTAACTATGTGTAATGAAAAAGTTAAATAGTCAAGATGCATGATGCTATATTATGTTTCAAATATTCTGAAACATTATAAAAGAAATAGAATTTGATTTTGAGAATTTTAAATCAAATTGGAAAAAAGAAAAAAAATTGCTTGTAGATGTATAGAGTAAAAATTGCAATGGATATAAACATGCATCTACTTTACCCTCTAATATATTATGTATCTCATTTTCTTCACATCTTTTCAATCAATTGCATTACATCTAACTTCTTTCTCCTTTTTTCTTTTTCTTTTTATCTCTTTCCCATCCTACTCCTACACACACACTCAAAATGTTGTACGTATTTAACATTAGCAGTAAAATTGTAAAGCATAGTAGGAGTTTCTTTTTATAATGCGCCATTGCTTGATCCATTTGAAGATGGTAGGTATTTCCATAAATGTGAAGGTGGAGATAAATTATTGTTGATAAAGTGTAAAGTGAGTCAGCTAGGGTTTCCCAGATTGTTGTAGCTGAGGTCAAGTGCAGTAAAGTGGTCCCTTGAAGATGGGAACCTCACAAAAAGAAATGCAATATTTTGAACTCCAAAGTTGAATAGAGTACTTGCATTTCTAAGCAAGATGATGGAAAGCAAGTTCTCTAAGGTCCCATCTTTTCAGACCTTCATTTGTGAATGAATGTCTAAAATGGAATGATTTCAATGGACATTGTGTATCCTAGCTTTGTCATCAATGTCCATTTCTTTACAAGGGTTAAGATAACAAATGCCAAATCAAAAAGAGGAAGATGTTACTTATTATTATAATGTTACTCCCTCCTTTAAAATTATAATGATTTTAGCTTAAGATACTCTCATTAAAATTGTTAATTATTATATTTATAAACTAGATTATCCTTGTTTAATAAGATAAAAGTGTTTATTCTTTATTTTAGTAAAAGTACTCTCACTAAAATTTATATTTTCCAAAATCTTTTTCTGATTTTATAAATTTAGAGAATAATTTTAACTTTATTATGCCGTCAAATTATATTTCTATAGAGACTATTAGAAATTGGCTAAAATAAATGAATTAGTGTTGTGATTCTCATATGCAATTCAATTTCTGTTAGGTTCTGTTTGGTTGGACTGATTTGAGAGGCTTTACTGTTTAAGAAGATGGATTAGAGGGGATGAAAGTTGTTTAGTTGACCTAATTTGGGAGGATGGATGAGGAGAGATTTACAGGATTAGATCTTCGCTTATCTGAAGAGATTTGCAGGGATTTGAAGAGATGAAGAGCGAAATTACGAAATAGCCCTTATAAATGAAATGGAAATTACGAAATACCCTTGACTTTGGAAATTACAAAGCACTCATTTAAGTGTGTTTAGGGTTTGTAATAATATATATATTATATATGAAAAATAAGCTGATTTATACCTAATTCTTCAAACAATTGATTTCAATAATTATATATATTTTTTTCATTCATAATACTTTCCTTTTTTCCAAAACAGCTATAATATAATTAATCTCCATTCAATCTACCCATACTCAATACAATCTATCCATTCATAATTATATTATTGACCTAAAATAATTAAATCACTAAAAATTGTTTACTTTATAAAAGAAATAATAAAAGTATATTATAAATATTATATTGCTTTCTATTTATTCTTCTTTTTTATTTTTTATCGATGAAAACATGTTTACTTAATGTTTAATTGAAATAAATCAGAAAAAAAATATATTTTTGTCTCCTTATTTAATTCAATATATATGATGAAATTGAGGGAAAAAGATGTTATTTAAAGTATTTTTTATTCATTTTAAAAACAGTTTTATTTTCTTTTAAATATAAAATTATTAACACACAAAAATAAGGATGTTCACAGGTTGGATTAATTAAAATTATTATCAATCTACTAAAAAAATATTTAGTTAGTTAATTCAGTTTCTATATTTTTTATATTAAAATCAGTTTAATCTAATTCATTTTAATTTTTTACCATCTTATGTCACAAGGGTTAGTTAGTAATTTCAGAAATATATCAATTAAAAAAATAAAAACAAATCTATAACATCTATCAAATCAATCCCAAACTTTCATAATCAATCTCCTCAAATCCTTTTAAATCTTACCATCTATCCATTAATCCAAACAACCTTCTCATCCACACACAATACACTCAATTCCCTTCAAATCCATCATCTCAAATCCACTCTCTCAAACAAACAAAGCCTTAAGAATTCTATTATTTTCTTCTTCTCTTCTATGGTATTGTATATGAACTTTAATATACATACTTTTAGTGTTTAGAGTTATGTAGATTATATATCGTATCGTAATTAATGAGAATGGATTTCTAACATGTGTTTTTATAGGTGAAATATTTATCTTTGGTGAAAGACATGCTTAATACTTGTCTTGAAAATATTGAGTAATAAATTACATTTTTATTGGGAATTTAGCTCAGAGTTCCTACATGCCATCATAATATTCCACTTATAATTTATTGTCTGATTAATTCAGAGTGTTATGAGATTACTACATATACATACATATATCACCGGATAATATCAACTTATAAGTTTTCTTTTTTAATTTTATAATGCACTTTTTATTTATCTTTCCTAATTTATCTCGCATAAGGCACTTAAATTATTGGAACAAATGTAATGCATTTATGTAAATATTTTTTACATTACATGTAAAATATATTGTATTTTCAATGTACATATAAAATTTTTACGTTGCATGCAATTTAGGATGGAGGGAATAATATATTATCTCATATTAATCAAATATATATATATATATATATATATATATATATTACTTATTCTTTGAATACCATATTCATCCCTTTCCACCACTGGGCATAAAAACAATAATTATTGCATTTTTGTTGGGCCAATTAATAGAGATAAGAGCCCAACAAGATACTACCTAAGAACAATTGCTTCGTGTACTCCTATATTTGCTTTCTGCGCCATTAGAATATGTGAATGAAAATTTATAGCCTTATTAATGAATACAAAAGAGGTTAGGATATTTCGAAAAATGTTTTTTTGGAAGATATTGAGTTATGGGAGTGTGAAATCTCTTATGGAAAACATTTTTCATAAGAGGGTTTTATATTATGGAAAATATTTTCCGTAATAGGATTTTGTATTATAGAAAATGTTTTCCGTAAGAGGGTTTTGTATTATGAAAAATGTTTTTTATAAGAGGTTTTCATATTATGAAAAACATTTTCCGTAAGAGATTTTTGTATTATGAAAAATATTTTTCGTAAGAGAGTTTTGTATTATGAAAAACGTTTTTAGTAAGAGGTTTTTATATTATTAAAAATATTTTCCGTAAAAGAATTTTGTATTATGGAAAACATTTTCTATAAGAGAGAGTTTTTCGTAATTGAAACCCTCTCTCATGGAAAACCTTCTTTGTAAGTCACTTTTTCACTTCCATCCCCACTACAAAAATGTTTTTCTATAAGCATTTTTTTTCACCCTCACACCATTACGAAAATGGTTTTCCGTAAGACAATTTCTCACCCTTGTAGCCTTCTACAGATTTCGTTTTCTATAACCTAATCTCTTCAAACCTATTTTAGCAATCTCCCTGCACCCTTATATAGTAGCCATTAAAATACTCAAACATAAACACACTTACCTCAAAATGCTGCCAAACAACCTTATTTTCCACCACCAATGTCTGCCACCGCCACAATAATGCAATTGCAACAATTTCACATTTTTCATTTATGACAAGAGCAATTGAGATATATTAAATGACAGAGTGCAGGAAGCAATTGGGGGTGCAGGAAGCAATTACCCGCCATCTCAATTATGCAAGTCTGCATCGTTAGCACAATAGGATGGGTAGGAGATATATTGTTTTCAAATAATAATTTAGAATTTGCTGTTATTTTTAATTTTTTTTAATGTTTATTATTGATTATTTTGAAGTCTTCTTAAATCTCACCAGTCTACATATAATGATATGATTACTATAAAGTATTACCCAACAATAAAATAACATGTGAAGTTTAGATTAAAACTTTAGATTTGTTTTGTAAAGAAAAAAGGATGGTTCAAAATTAATCACACATTTAAATGAGTATAACTAAAAAGTTGAATTAAATATGTCAAAAAACAAGCTTGACTTATTCAACTATTTATAATGGTTTTGTATTTATGATTTTTTTAATTTTTGTTTTGTCTACTGTAATTTTTTTTTAAGTTTTAAATATTAATCTGCTATTTATCTGGTAGCAATCAACTTTATGGGTCCAGTATTTAATACATTTTTAGTAAGTTATTAAATTACTATAATTTATCTGGGGATAATTGACTTTATCAGTCCAGTCTTTAATAAGTTTTCTGTTGATAAGTTTTTTAATAATTAACTTTATATTCAGTTATTAATGTTAAGTTAGTAAAAGTTAAATTTAATTCATTTAAATAATAAAAGTTAATATGAAATATATGTTTATTTATCTAAAAAAGAATTTTTATATTTAATATAAATGATTGTGATTAAATTTTAGTGAGCTAAATTGAAATGTTTATAAATAACGCAACTGATTTATTATTAATTTTTGATGTATGCATCACTTCCTAGAGCAATCTAGGGGTTGTGACATCAAACATTAGAAAAATAATATTTTATAATTAAAAAATAATTCCTTTTATAATATCTTAAAATAATATAAAATTGATTTAAAGATTATAAAAAGTAGAGATAATATTTTATAAATGAATATTATTAATCAACAAATATCATCTTTAAACAAACAAGTTGCATGATGAACCGACTTTTTTTTTTATCTAGGAATGAGTTCACAACAATATATTAATTAAATAATTTTTCTTTATTGAATTTTTTAATATACATTGAAAATGTGAATAACTTCTAACTAAGGAATTATGCATATAATGTGTTAAATCTAAGATTGAATTATTCAAATAATGTATGAGTTTGATATTTGATCAAAACAACTTTTACGATTGTGTTTTTTTGCCTTTCCACCAAATCAAATCAAATTATTATGAGATGAAGTCTTAAATAAAATACTAGATGTTCATGAAAAAAAAAAATTGTTTTACCGAAATTCTGTAAGGTTCTGTTCTTAGAGGATAGAAAACTTAATTTGATCCACTGCAATGATTGAACTATAGAAGAAAAACAATAGAACAGAAAAATGAAGAAACTATCTACCCAAAAATAGAACAGAAAAGTAGTGATCAACTGCAATGATTGAACTAATCTAATTTGCCAAAACCTGTCTACCCGTTTTGAGATCCAGTTTACAGAAAAAGAAATTGTACTTGAAATTTCAAACAGTAACATATTATTGATAAACATTAGACTTACTATACAAAATGGTTTATGCATGACACTAGAACATGTTTATGTACAATAAACAAGGCAACTACAATACAGAGTCCAGTACAAAATCCATCTCTCAACATGGTGGTTAAACACTATATAATGTATCATCAGCAGCAACACTTTCTTTAATATCATAATCCTTTTGCTGTTTCTATCTACCTTTAATAAATAGAAAACAAGGCATATATAATGCGCTAACTGACGACAAACCCTCCTAATTATTCGAAGCAAGTTATGATATTAGAACTACCTTGGCACCAACAAAAGGGAACATAATAACCATTGAAAGGAAGAAGAAAGTATGATTATGATCAGTACAACCCTGCACTCTCCATAGCACTCTCAATAGCAGATTGAGGATGGTAATGAAGCATTTCTTTCCACATCATCTCCCTTATCATCTCTTCCCCTAGATCCTCATCAATGTCAAGATCAATTGGAATGGCAGCTGGGGGGTCAGAGTTAGGATCGTACAGAGGGGCCATGTAAGGGTGTTGAAGCGCCTCAGTGACACTGATCCTCTTTGTTGGATCGAAAACAAGCATCTTTGCCAGAAGATCAATTGCCAATGGATGTGCATTAGGATAAAGCCGCGAAAAGGGAGTTCCAGGAGAACCAGGGAGTGTTTTGATATACTTTTTTGCCTTTGGATTATCAATGAACTCAATATCTTCCTCCCTTTGACTACCAAGGATATTGATAATCAATTTCAGCTGGTTGAGACACTCTGAACCAGGGAAAATCGGTTTTCGGCCAAGAAGCTCAGCAAAGATGCATCCAACTGACCAAACATCAATGGATGTCCCGTAGTTGTCACAGCAGAGTAGAAGTTCTGGTGCCCTATACCACCGAGTGACAACATACTCGGTCATGAACTGGTTCTTGCTGCAGTTAATTCTTGCCAACCCGAAATCACATATTTTGAGGTCACAATTTGCGTTGATTAGAAGATTCCCAGGTTTCAAGTCACGATGCAGGATGTTAGCAGAATGAAGATATTTCAAGCCACGAAGCAACTGCAGATGAGAACTTTCAATTAGTGAATTCAACCACCAGCTAAGCAGCACAAATGATCATAATCTATAACATCAAAAAGCCCTATAGATGTGCTACCACATGATTGATGTCAGTTATTCAGGAATGACTACAGGTTTAGAAAATCCAGGGTTTTAAAGACTACAGCTTTAGAAAATCAAGGGGAATTTAACAGGCAGATGGGTAAAATGCAACAAAATCAAGAAAACAATTGTTCAAAATTACAGAGACCTTGTACTAAAATCCCTGTAAAAGATTGTCAAAAACTTAAAAACAAGTTTACTATGTGTGTTTTGTGCTCACTGTCAACTCTACAACACTAAACATTCATAAACAGTTGGCAATACAACATTGAACACCATGTGCTTTACTATATCAAAATTAACAAATGTGAAACCAAGAAAATATTATTCAATTACCCCAACAAGGCGCCAAAGATTCATACCTGAAAGAGGAAATACTGGCAGTGATCATTAGACAGTGCTTGAGAAGACTTAATAATCTGGTGCAAATCCGTGTCCATGAGTTCATAAACCAGATAAACATCCTTGAAACTATTCCTATGAGCAGGCATCATGATGTCCTTCAAAGCAATCACATTCTCGTGGTGAAGGTGGCGAAGAAGCTTGAGTTCACGCAAAGTCCTCAGCGCATCAATCCGGTTCTCAAAGGCATTCTGAATTTTCTTTATGGCAACCTTCTCATTGCTCTCTTTATTCACAGAAGAGCACACAATCCCGTAAGCACCGCGACCGATAGGCTTGATTGGCACGTATTTTGAATCAATCTCAAACAGGGTTTGCCACATGGAGAAATAATGCTTCCCTTCAGTCCTGATTCCGTTTGGAGGATCAACAGGAGTAGCCATTTCCTACAAATCAAACTGATTGTTTCAACCAATCATCACAATTCAGAAAATTCCAGTGTTCACTATTGAGTGGTAAGTGCACAGAATCACAAACATACAGTTGTGTAAGGTGTTGTTGGTGTATCATTATAATAATTTCACCCCAAACACAATTAATTAAGAGACACTCGAAAGCTTTCTGACTAACCTACCAAACTAACAACCTAGATCCGTATCAGATTTTTATTTAATTATTCTTTAAGTCTAGAACATGCAGAGATCTGTACCCAACAGAACGTCATGTTGGGAATTTCAGCTTTAAACACAGAAACACACTGGAAAGTAATTATTAATTAACAGAAAGAGAAAGAGAAAAAAAAAACAAGTTATTTACAAATGTAAAAAAACGTAAGAGAAAAGGTTTACCTTTTATTTGAAAAAAAAAAAACTTTATTATCACAGTGACGGTGGGAAAAGATCGGGTCTCATAGGCCCAAA
>Ga0209489_102852_pt1 | contig 34528 bp, 11 predicted proteins | sample SiratrowhiteBW_FD_187527 | JGI IMG/M metagenome (GOLD analysis project Ga0209489, IMG submission 187527) | Root nodule microbial communities of legume samples collected from California, USA - Siratro white BW (SPAdes) (version 2) | ecosystem: Host-associated > Plants > Roots > Nodule | place...
ATATATTGTGTTTAATGAGGGAAACTCTTCACTTTTATTAAATTTTGTTTACATAATTTTAAATAAGTTATTTAGGGATATATTGTATTTTAATTAATTCTCACGTCTAAGTCCAAAAAAAACAAATCTTTTGAGTGAAGCTTATAATGTTAGTATACTTTTACAGGTATGCCACACAACTCAAAGAAGAGAAAGAAGAAAACAAGTGAAAGGAATACATTGATTTGATTATATATAGAAGAAGATGAATTATAAATTTTTGAAACATATATGTTTCTTGGTGTCTTAAATTTGATAAACCTCACACAATAGATTTGTTACTAGAGTAATATCCCAGTGTTTCTTTTATCTGTGGGTTGGTAATGAGCGAGTGAAGGTCTCTTTTGTGTGGTTAAAGAAAAAAGAAGCAGGTGAAACAAAAGTTGGTCTTGAAAAATGTGTATTTCTCTTAATAGGAACACTTACCCTGATTTAGGTAGATGAGGGACAAACTAACTGTGAGATTGAAGGCATGGAAAGCAAAAGGGCATCTTAATTAAAAATAACTAAAATCCTATCTACACATAAAGGAGTTAATTGAATTATCAAAGTCACAACACAAGTGGGGCCAAAAGAAAGAAGAGAACCCTAATACGTTTGTTAAAAGAAACAGCCCTAATATGAAGTGTTTTTATTCACAACCACCACATACAAGTCACAACTACCTTAATCAATTGAAGATATCAAAGTGATTGAGCTAAAACACAAAAGCAAAACCATGTGACGCTATCCACTAATCAGAAGAACTATTTAAAAAAGATGCATATCTGTGGTCCTCGCCTTCCATTTGGTCTGTCAATATGTCATTGTTTGTCAACCAAATACACCAAAGACAGAGAAACCACCCAAAGCTAAAGACAAAATGAGGGCACACTCAACTGATTCCACCAACCTGGCCAATTTATATACCCCTTTTTATTTCGTATAATTACCACACATTATTTAATTGTGATTATGTGGATGTAGGGACCAAAGCACATGGCAACATTATCTTTATTACCTATTTTAACCAATATTAATCAAATCCAAGCTAACTTAAATTGGTGTCAAACTATCGTGACACTTTCTAGTATCGCGCTTCTATAGTATTAAGAAAATTAATTTAGATTCTGTCATGTTATATGACCATTTTGAAGACAGATAGAAGTAATATTTTATCAAAGAATCCTCATGATTGGTTTTACGACACATTATATATTTATATTCTTTCTCTTCAACATAGTCATATCATTAGTTAACAATATTAGAAAATCTGAATTCGTTGAGTACAATCTTGCTGTCAATGAGTACTAATTGATTATATGTTTATATAAATGAATATTTTGGAAATGTATATTTGGTTTTCATTGTCTAGCACATTTGATTGACATGAATACAGCTTAAATTAAAATTTTGTTATCCCACTCTCTAAAACTATAAATCACTGACCTTACATTAAAATATGATGTTGACTAGCTAATTTAATCATATAGTTGGTATTTATTAATTAAGAAAAGTTGATTAGGACAATGCATTACCATATCAAATGAACAAGTAAAAGACATATTCGATTTCTTTTTAATCATTTTGCAATCTCTCATGATTCTCATGAATGAAGTATGAGTAATACCCTCAATCAGCAAAGTGTGAGCACAAAAAATAGATAAAATAGCATATTAGCATTGATTGATCATTTTCTGTTGTTAAATTATAATGTTGATTTTATTTTGCATATACAACCATTTTACACACTTTTTGTATTTAAGTCCTTGCATTGTACATGTAATATTTGTTTTTTAGATTAATAATTATAATTGTAATTAAATTATAATATTTATTTATTTTTTTTAATTCAATAGTTGATCTTGAGAGGATAATACCCTGTACAATTTTGAAATAAATATTATTATTAACTTTTGGTTAAGAGAAGGATTATTTTGGATATACTATTATAATCTTTAGTTTAAGTTTTTACTAAAAAAAATTAAGTTGAGGGTTCTCATCTTTAAAAACTTGAATACCTAACTTTTATCACTACTTACAATAAAATTATATATTCTTTATTAACTTCATTTAAGTCCAAAACACATCATTATTATCTCACAAAAAAACATAAATACATTAGTTGGTCTTCCCAAAACTTATTGATTTATTGGTACATGGAATTGGAAACTATGCATAGTACTAACAATGAATTGTGCAGTAATTTTTTGATTTAGATCTTAGTAGACAGTTATACTATCACACTAATCAAAATATAAATAATACATACACACACTCTTGTATCTCTATTCAAAATTCATCTTTTCTCCAAGAGAAAGATTTTCACCCAAGACAAGATCAGTGGTATTTTTTTTTAATAATAGTTTAGCTTGTAATATAAATTTGTACTGTTTCATTTCTTAAGGACCATTATGTGGTCCCCTTTAGACGAGTTATAATACGATTAACAAATGTAAACCCTACAGAGTGCAAGGGAGAGGGGGAGAGAGAAGGAGTCATTGTCAATAGCTGTAAGGAGGACCAAAACCTACCATTAAATACTCCATCTTTGGCACAGTGAAAGAAAAGAGACATTGAGCTGCGGCACAGGCATTCATATGGATCAGTGGAGATAAGAGGATCACGAGGTCCTTCTTTTAATTACTCCAAACATGCATGGCCTGTTCCCTTTTTTGCTAATTTCTATGTACATATATCGGTACCTTCATCACAGGATTTGCATCTTCGAATGGAGCTTCATCTCTTTTCACAAGCATGTTGGTTTGAGAGGTTGAAGCTGCCAGCATGATCTGGTAATTAGCCACACTCTTTTCCCTCATCTCATGCCTAATTTTTACCCACTAGTCATCAGGTAAAATAATGCTCAAAATCCATCTACTCATTTTTAGTTCAAATTCAAGGTTTCTGGTATCAATCAATGGTGAAAAAAGGGATGAAATCTTTTAGAACAGGTTTCAAGTTTACCTGGCTTGTTCTTTTGTTTTATTTTTCTAAAGTTCTAGTATCCTACAAAAAGGACTTGTTATGAACTGAAATTAGTACTTAGAGAAAACCTACCAAAAGGGAAACTTTTGGTTATTATAAGATGTGGTTCCATCAGGTCATCTTGCAGCTTCAATCACTCAACAACCAACAGAATAGTTTCTTCACTGATGATTTCTGGTACTTTTTCAACTACAGTGTATCATTCTTTCTCATACTTGACTCTTTCAATCTCATATTGTTTTATTTCTACTAGTTTCAACTGTTTTAAATACATGTGTGTTCAATTCTCTTCCCAGTATTAATCATTAATCACTTATTCATACATGCATATTTATTTCTTAACAATGAAAGAAGATGGTGTCTGGAAAAATAAGCAAAAGAAGAATACGGAGGAGTATATGGATACATATAAGACAAAGTATCTGCTTGAGTTATAAATAGCCAGTTAATAATTCATGACCTTCAAGACTTTAACATGTTCTGGATAGTACTATACTATCTGTATTTGTGTGGTTTTACAACATGAAAGTGATGTATCTAACAGAGACAATCGTTCACGTAATTGCTTATAGTCGTACTCATTTGTCTCATAATCTTAACAACCTTTCTTTAACTTTTTTTGGAATGCGTTTTCTGATGTGAGTTAGAGACAAACAGAAGCGGTCGAATTTGTTAGTTTCCGGAGTAGACAACTGTATGTGGTCCAATATTGTTTGCTAGAAAGCTTGAGATTATATTCATATGTAGATATAAAGATCCACCGACTGAAACTATCCAAAATGTAATGCACTATTGTGCATTTTCTGTGTATTTTTGTCTTAAATTTTGTTTAGGTTGATCGGTGTTGCTTCAATTGATTCCAGTCTCATGCTATGGTCACATACACAGTTTTAGATGGTGGTACAGTCGCATTAATTTGTGACTGTTACGAGTTGATATCATGTGCTATCAATATGGTCCTAAAACATGACCTAATGCTCAGTCCTAGTAGTAATTGCAAAAGAAAACGTTGATGAACAGTAAAATGAGACAGCTAAAAGTTGTCCTTCCTAATTTGGGAGTATATATCTTTGAGATATGAATATATATTTATATACATAAAAGGTAAAGGATAAATATAATTGTATGCAGTGTCTAATGGGGTATCCATCTTTCAATGCTATAAAAATTGATTACTGCAATTAAGACATTTTGCAGCAACACCATGTTATGCAATGTAGAAATGCTAAAAAAATTTATTACTGCAATTAAGACATTTTGCAGCAACATCATGTTATGCAATGTAAAAGAATATTTTCAAATTCTATTAAATATATTAAGATTTCATTCCAGATTAATGTCAATTTTACATGACAGACTCTTCAATTAACTAGTCATTCTGATTATCAATATCACTATAAGGTAGCTTTTGTGCTTGTGAATGTGCTGTTTGAAGAAGCCATGGGAAATTTGAAAGAATGCCTCAAAATCACAACGGAAAAAAAAAATCAAATCTCTATACTTCGATCGTGCTTAGATATAGCTAAGTTTTGATGACGATTAACCTTGCCCTAAATTGCATTCGATAAAAAAAAAGTTAAAAGTTCAACTAAATTATTTATGTGACTATTTGTGCCTTTCATAGTTACTTGGAAATTTAGTTTGGCATGGATTCTTATAAATGTGTGTTATCCTATTAATTTCAGACAGCTGTTGAAGATGATTGCTTTTAATTTAGGTATATGACAAGAAAAATCAGTGAAAATGGATTGACAAATAGGTTGTGTTTAAAGGTACTAGACTGGTTATAATTAGTATATATTGCCTTCCAGTGGTTATTAATAATATGTCAATCTAAATTTCTTGGGATAGATATGTTCTCTATTAAAATGTTTAGTAATTAACTTACATAACTATCATTTGGGCTTAAATAATACAAAATAATGCAAAATTTTCTCAAGAACAATCCCTAGCAAAGATTGGTCCTAGTTCAAATCATGCATCTATGCTTATTTGCTTTTAAGAAGCTAAAACCAGGTATATTTCGAATTGAATTATAGTTCTGATAAATCATAAATACTTCACATTATTTGAGTTTTCTGAATTTACTTTGTGACATTTTCTTTGCAGACATTGCATCGTGAGATGTGCTGCTTACTCCAAATTATTGTAATGAAAAATTAAAGATTGAATGAAAAACTGAAAAGTGCCAAAATTTTGTGTTCTACTAATTTAGGATGATTCTATTTTCATATTTAGTTTGCTTTATATTTGTTTCTCGTGTCATGTGCCAAGCCGTCCAATTTATTGCTATTCCATAAAAAAAAAAAATCGTGTCTTTAAGAGTGGTGTCCTCTAAAATAAACGTGATGTTTGTGTGGAATTTTGTCCATTAGTTGAAAAATAACAATAATGATTGGTTTTATATATGAATGTATTTTATTATAATCTAGTTTATAAAATTATATAACTTGTTATACATATCATATATGAGCGTGTCTTTTGTCATAATTTCAACTGTTATTTTTTAACTTTTTTACCTTATAAAGTATTCGTCTCGAATTCTTAAAAAAAAACAAACTATGGTTTCTCTTTTAGTTAGTGATTCTCCTTGGAGCAATGGTTCGATGGAACCTCAATATTGTTGTATTCATTCTTTGATCCGTGGGCGCTAAGTATTCAATTACTTTGTATGATTCAGTTTCAACATTCCTTGGAGTGATAAATGGCAATCATAAACTCAGTGAAAATGTGGCCAGTAAAAATCTTAGAGTTCTTTTTAATTTATTTCAATAATTTTCATAAAAAAAATCATAAGTAGCTGTGTTTTTTTTTTATCTTAATAAACTTATCGATTAAACTAGTGAATAAGCTCTTAGTTAGTTATTATTATTATTATAATAATAATAAATGTTTAGTTAACTGATTATCCAAATACATATATATATATATATATATGCTAGCAGATCAATTTTGTTTCAAGTTTGGTGTCTCGAATTTCTGTTCCAATGTATGGGGTTCGATTGAGTTTTCTATTAAACTTTCACCATACCTCATGCTGGAATCACTTACGACCAAGTTACGTGCTTTGGCATTAATCTTTGGAACTTTGATTTGAATACCCACATTCAAAATTCTAGTAACATTTTTTTATGGTTTTTTTTTTTTTTTTTTTTTATTAAAATAGTACTTTAACTGCTTAAGACTTTAAATTTTGTTTAGATGCCATACCATGATTGCATGCATGATTTCTATTTTTGTTTTTCATTTGTTAAGTTTTGTATATGTTTATCAAGTGATAAATGGAATGTATAGATTGTTAACGCAGTATTTTTATTTATTTTTAGATATTTATTTAGGAAATGTTTATCTTTATGTACTCAATTTAAATTTGTTTAATAAAGTAAAGTTTTATATTAATTGAATGACATGTGAGAAAATTGTAAAAAGGGAGTAAAGAAGATTATTAGTGAACTAAAAGAAATACAATTTAATGAGAAAAAACATATTATAATATATAATTTTTCATTTACTATATGAATAAATTCTTCCATTATGATCCTTTTTATGATATAACGAACATTTGTTTGACTTACTTTGAATTAATTCATCTATTTTATTACAAATACAAACAATACTTATCTTCGTAGTACTTTACACTATATTTGAAGATCAATAAAGAAATTTGAACCCATAAAAAATATACCAATAAAATAAATTAAAAAATATTAGTATTCATGGAGTTGTTTCTTCAACTTATAATTTTTTAATTTCTTTTTTGTCAAAATTAGAAAACACAATATGATATTTGGAGTATATTGAATTTATATAATTTACTTATTATTTGACGCTTTTATATTGCAACAATAATTGAAACAACCGTATTAAAACTTTTTTTTCTCACTTATTGCAAATATTTAGGAAAATATTAACAAAAATTCATGACTTCCCATTTCCAATATAAAAAAGAAAGGAAAGTCAGTTAATTCCATAAGCTCCAATACTCCTTTATGGAATGCAAAGCGCTAATAATTAAAGCCGGGAACGATGCTTCAACTCCCACGATTACTTATTCAAATAAATACCAATTCTAGTGCCTCTTGATATTTCCTTCGCTCCTCAAACCTCCTTCACACATTTCTTTCTCTCTCTCTCCCTCTCTCTCTCTCTCTTCTTCTCCCCGCGTACGGTCACTCACTGTTCAATTTTCAATCCTCCGAACCACACGCTCACAGATCTCGCATTTAACCTTCAACGCTTCGTTTTCTTGTTTCTTCCGATCCATCCATGGAGTCCGATTCTCTCATAAAATTTCGTTTTCCAAACCGCATTCACGCTCTAACCGTGCTCGCTTCGTTGTTCTCGAAGCTTCGTGGATTCCGCTTTCATGTAACGAGTTTTCAGGGTTTCTCTTCCGCCTTACATCGGCGAAGAGTATTTTTCTTCTGAATCCGTTTGGTTTCGAAGAAACCGCGCGAAAAACAAAGGTAAAAAGTGAAACCGAAGAACTGAAAGGAAACGGTGATCTTAATTGCACCGTAACCTAACTGTGGCGCAGATTTCTTCTCTTTTAGATTACTTTTAGCGGAAGGAAATTTATTTTTCTTCGTTTTTGTCGTACACTTATCGGTGTATTTTTATTTTATGTAGGTTAGAGATGTTATTTAATCTCTGTGAAGCAATGGCCACTTTTGATGGAGACGTGCGTTTGGATCTCAGGTAACTAAGAACCTACATGTACGGTGTATTCTACTCTAGTTGTTTTTGATAAATAGATGTGTTATTATTCTATTTTCTTTTTGCAACTTTTGGTACAGTCTTATATAATTCAGTAGTATACTTTTTGGTTCATTGCTTTGGTTATGTCAATCGAACTTGGAGTTCCATTCGAACATTAAAAAAAATGACATCGCACAACGTATATAATTAGCACTATCGCTCTTAATTCTTTATTTTTTAATATATATAACTTTTCAATTCCTTTAAATGTAAACTTTACCCGTCGAATTCCTTATTTTTTTGTTTCTCGTTTGCTTTTTCTTTCTTTCTCTTTAGTTTTTATCCACTCACTAGGATGAGTATTGTGTTGAGGAATACTTCCTGGGGTTTCGACGGTGGTACTACAGTGTATAATTAATTAACTTTAGTTTTACGTAGGTTTCATGGTAAAAAGTGTAATAATAATAATCCTCTAGTTTGTGAGTTGGTCGATGGTGCTTCTTCTAGCGCTGTCCTTGAAGAAAGAAATGGCGCTGGCAGGATGAGCTATCCTTGCAGTCGACATGTCTAGTCCAATTCTCATCAGGTTGATGGAAAATAACTTTGTGGAAATTTGTGATGGAACAAGCTACTATGGAATTCAATTGATGTCTAAGATTTTCTTTTGGATGCTTTTCGCTAGTAACATGTAGCAGTAGTGTAATGACTTTCTTATTCTATCTTTATTTTTGTGTTTATATTTTTCTGGCAACATTTGGGATGTAGGGTACTGAGTTTGCAGACGTACCTGAGTTGTTTAATTTCTACATTTTTGGTGTGTTAACTTTTGCCTTCTCAAATCATATTTAATATAACACAATTATTCATGGTGTGCCATAATGTAATATCATTATTTTATTCCCAATTTCAATTTTAAAGAGTTTTTTTTTCGTGGTTTTTACTTTGTAAAATTAAATCTTGTTAAATAGTTTGATATACCCTCATTTTAGAATATTTAAACTTTTATGTAGGTAAATAAGTTAGAATCTGAGATGGAATAAGTCCATTGGCAAAGCTTATCCCTATGTTTGAAAACAACTTAAATTTAATCAGCATTGCATGAATTTTCATAACTTGCTTGACCTAAGCCAATGCGCACATGCTTCACTTCTCTTAGGAATGGTTAATTTTGGTTTATCCTATAATTTACTCAAACCTTGTTTGATGGTAAGGGTATATTTTTAATTTTTCATTCAGCACAATTGGTGATGTAGGAAATTGTGAATAAAATAGAAGCCAATAATTTTTAAGAGACGTTTTTAGAGAGCAATGTTCAATAGTCTATTATTATACTTGATTCATTACAATTTACAACTTTCTAAAATAACCATATCATTTGCTTGTGTTTTTATAAAATATTAAAATATCTTCAACTTGGATTTGTTACTATCTCAACCTCAAGCTAGCTCGTAGAGACAAGATTGTTCATCCACTTATATAGAATATTTTGGCCATATTACTAATAGTTAAATATAGGATAAACATACTTGGTGTAAACTACACACATAGGATTCTTTATATAAAGATAAGAATAATAACAGAAAAATAGAAAAATATGGGCTAAGCTCATTATATCCAATGCTCCCCTTCAAGTTAGTACATATAAATCGTATGTATCAAACTTCTTACAAATATAACCAACTCTAGGTCTATGTAAAGATTTGGTGTAATATATGCTAACTGATATTTTGAATTAACAAACTTAGTCTTGATATCTACAGATACAATTTTTTCACAAATGAAATGACAATCAATCTCAATATATTTGGCCCTTTCATAAAAGACCATATTTGAACTAATATAAAAAACAACATTATTATCATATACGAATGTCATTAGAGTGACCTCTCCAAATTGCAATTCTTTTAAGTAATTGGTTAAGCCAAATAAGCTTGTATTATGCTTCGATACTATATCTTGTCACAACATTTTGTTTTTTGCTCTTCCAAAAGATCAAATTATCACCAACAAAAAAACAATATCCGGGAGTGAATCTTTTATTAGACGGAGATCCTATCTAATTTGCTTTTGAATAACATATAACTTTAGTATGATTATTGTGACCATATAGTAAGCCTTTTCTAGGAGAACCTTTAATATACTTCAATATATAAATGACTGCATTTCAATAATCTACACTCAGGGAATTAAGAAATTGACTCACCACACTGACTGCAAATGAAACATTAGGACGCGTAACAATAAGATAGTTCAATTTTCCAACTAATTTTCTGTTTGAGATTCCCACTGACTAGGTAGGAGTTTGACATTAGAATCCATGGATGTGTTAACAGATTTTGAATTCATTAATCTAGTTTCGTCCAAAATATCCATGCTTACTTGCTTTGAAAGATAACAATACCATTGATAGATTGTGCTATCTCAATCCTTAAGAAAGTGGTGACAAAGATGTTTTATTTGAGAGATGCCATGGTGATAATTGCCTGTAATAACAATGTCATCAACACATATTACTAGATAGATACACTCCACACTCGAGTGATGATAAAAAAACTAAATGATCTGCCTCACTGCGAGTCATATCAAATTGTTCAACAACACTATTAAACTTTCCAAACCAGGTTCTAGGAGACTGCTTGAGGCCATATAAAGATTTGCAGAGATGACATACCAATCTAGAAGACTTCTCTTAAGCAACAAAACTTGGAGGTTGCTCCATATAAGTTTCTTCCTGTAATTCTCCATTAAAGGAAAACATTTTTGACATTCGATTGATAAAGATGCCATTTTTGAAGAGCAGCATGGCTATGAATAAGTGAACTTAAACCATCTTTGCCACTAGAAAAAATGTATCACTATAGTCAACAAAAAAATTTGTGTGTAACCTTTACCCACAAGACGAGATTTGAGACGACCAATAGTACCATTAGGGTCTAAACTCACATCCAAATTGACGCCAACTAGGATGGACTAAGGCATCATCTACAAATTTTGGAATGAACACAAAAGAATAGACGAAAGGTAGGTATAAAAAGGTTGAGATAGTCTGTGGTATCTAGAGCTAGGTTAAATCCTTGCTTTTTCAAGTGAGCCCAGTGTTCACTAGTGACATTTTTTTCCACATCGGGGTCCTTCAACAAAATAAAATGGTAGCCTTGATGAACTACCATGGATGCCTTCTTTGTGCTACAAAGTTTTTATCAATGTTATAAGACAAATAAGTATATGTGCTATACATGACCGAGACCATCGCCAAAAAAGAAGATCGAGAACATGCCCTAATAATTTAGGAAGTATCGTTGACTTCATCTCGGGGACCTAATGCAATTATTACTTAAAAAACGAGATTAACCTAATTAAAACATACTTGGTGTCAATTTAATACGAGATTAGCTAAACTATTCGTGCTAATCCAGTCCCATCCACACGAAAGGCCAACACAACTCTATAAATAGGTTGATGAGGACCAGGTAGAGGTACATTTTTAATAGCATTTATCACCCTCAACTACCAAAAAAAAAAAAAAAAAAAAAACCTTAAGTGTTGGATTACCTTTGTTGCATTGAAGGAGCTTGCCTTTGAGTTGAAGATCGATGATGCTGTTTTGTCTAAGCTAGGTGTCATGATCCACTCCAAGGCCATGACCAGTTTGTAGGTTGACATCGTTCATCTTTAGTCTAGCATGCCTAATGATAGATCATACTATGTGTTCACAGACACATTAGCTAATATTAGATTTTTTTTAAGTTTCCCCTCTGTTTCCAATGACTCAGTAACTAATCCTGCCAATGACACAAGTATATATACCAAGTTCTATCACCCAACTCTGAAATCATATTCATACAACGATTATCACGAGTTCTTAAAAATTGTAGCTACACTTTTAATGTACTACTTTGTCTAACCTACTGGAATCCAAAAATGAAAAGGAGAAATCATATACCTATAGTTTCATCATATTGAAGTCAATTATTGAAAATAGAAACTTAATATCTTGTACTTATTTTAGAATGCTATATTGGATGACAATCTTGATGAAGTTTACATACATGGAAACAACCTGTGGGGGGAGTCTTCTACTATGGTTTGTCGGGCTTCATAAGTCCCTATATGAACTCAAATAGTCCCCTCCAATCTAGTTTGGTCGCTTTCTTACTATTGTGCAACAACTTGGTATGATTTGTAGTAAAGTCTATCACTCTATCTTCTATCACCATTCACCTCAGGGATACATTTATCTTATTGTCTGTGTGGATGATATTTTCCTTATAAGCATTGGTCCGTGTAATATTCACAACGTCAAATAGTACCTCTTGTGCTAGTTCTAGATTAAAGACCTTGGTAAGGTATTTCCTAGGTATCGAAATTGCTCAATCCAAGGATTATTTTGTGACCTATTAGAGGAAATCTGTTCTTGACATATTGCAAGAAACCGATCTACTGAATGCCACGTATAACCTTCGATGGTACCTCATGTTAGATTGCTACCCAACTAAGAGGAGCCCTTATTGAATCTTAGGAAATTTAGGAGGTTGATCCGAAAATTGAATTATCTCATAGTCATTCATCAACATGTTAGATTGCTACCCAACTACCAGGAGCCTTTATTGGATCTTGGGAAATATAGGAGGTTGGTTGGAAATTTGAATTATCTCTTAGTAGTTCATCCACATGTTCCCTCTGCAGTAAGTGTGGTGAGTCTATTCTTGAACTGTCAAACCAGAATCGTTGGGATGTAATAATGCAGATAGTGAAGTACATTAAGAGTGCTGTAGGTAACTATGTCATTTATAAAGACAAGGGGCATGCTCATATAGATGGTTTCTCAGATAGTTGGCTACTTAGATGCTGACTGGGTCAATTTCACCCAACGATAGGCGATCTGCTCCTGGGTATTGTGTCCTGATTGGAAGAAAATGGGTATCCTGGTACAGTAAGAAGCAAATTGTTGTAGTGAGATGAAGTTCTGAAACAAAATACAACGTCATGATTTTATTAATATGTTAACTCATGTGGCTAATACATATTTTGTGAGAGCTCAAGATTGAAGAGAGTACACAAATGACACTGTGATGGACAATATAATCACGACAAATAAATTTTCATCAAGCTACCAAGATTATGTTCTATTATGACTTGAATCTTACATCATTCAGTTATTATCATCACAATTTGCTTTCATTTTGGTTGTTGTTCAAATATTACACAAAGTCATCACTATCATCAAATATTACATCAAACTACTAAGACTCTAATCGAGTCAGAATAATTCCCTTATTACTTCGTCTTGTATGTTTAACATATTTTATGCCCTCCTTGTAAGGCTCCGATAAAGAAAAACCCAAGAAGGACAAGAATAGAGAAGAGTTCTTCAATTCATATGAAAAAATGATGTTTAAATACCAAGTTGAGGTTAACTGTAAAAGGGAATTATCATAATGAAACTATATGATATGATTAGTTAAAATTATGTATATATTTTATATTTATAACCAAGTTCTTGATTAAAATACTTTTCATGTTTTATGACTTGATATCAATGGTGAATGATTAGCATTATGACATTCTGCTTTTATGTTTATATTTTTCTACCTCTTACACGTCCTTGTTGATGTCTTTTTTATTGAAAGTTTGCCTCTAAATTTTGTTGATTAAAATCTGTTATTTGTATTGGGAAACATGTTTAGAGATGTCATATAAATAATAATTATTTATTATATTTGTATACAGTTTCCGAGCTTTCTAAATTTAGTATCAAGTTTACAACTTGTATAATTTCTGATTTATTCTATCCAGAATTGAAACAGGAACTGCAAAGCCCTTGCCTTAATTTTATTCTTCAATGCTTGATTTTTAACTAATTGCTGGTGGGTGGTTTACCACGGATTCATCTTAAAATCATTCATTCTTTTTTATATAAAGCATATATTTTGTACGAAATTATTATTTGAATTGAGTTACATGAACTAAATTAGATTCTTTTATTGTTATATATTTAGTTGCTCTGTTAAGTCAATTTAGAGAACCGTTAATTTTTTGCTCCTTTTGACCTCTTTTGAAAAAGGCTTTATAACTATCAAAAAATAGCACTGCGACTGTTTGATGAAGGTTCATGAATTGTATTGAATATATTCCCTCGTCTAAGAGCCCTTTGGGCTTGAAGCATGGTCAGTGTACAGACTCACCTACATTGTGCTCAAAAAGTTTTATTTTAGAAGAATGTAAGTAGCAAAGGGTCAAACTGTATACCATTAGGTCATATACAAGGTTTTGATACCCTGCACTCTGCAGTGATTTACAATCATAATGTCATGTGGTGTCTGTGGAGGTCCGACTTCCATGATATTACACCCACCGAATTTTGATTGTTTATTGGTTAGTGTTCTTTCCAATATTAATATTTTTTGCCATTACCTGTTAAAAAAATAAGAACTTAGTTAACACAATATTGTGTTCGTAAGATGTATAGATTATAATCATGGTTTTAGTTCCGATTCTCAATAGCCATGATTGTAAAAAGTCAGATTCAAAATGCAAGTTTCTTTCTAAATCATTTGCATATTGATATTTGCCATGTATCTGTGTTACATTCTTAAAGTAATCTTATGACACTGTACTTAGCTGTCTTTGTTGCCCAATTTTTATTTTTATCAGATGTTCTAGAAATATAGTGATCTCTACCACACTCACCCTTCGTAAATTTAGGTATAGATTACTTGTTTCCTTTTCAGTTTAAATAAAAACGACAATGATTCATGTCTCTTTTCCTGCTAATGAGCTACATTAATGCTGTTGTTTTTCATTTGGAAGTGATGCTATCAAGTCAAGGAGAAAAAGTGGTAGGATGATATTAATCATTCATTTATGAACTTTAGGATGATATTAATCATTCATTTATGAACTTTAGGATGATATTAATCATTCATTTATTGCATATGCATTTAAAGTCACTTTCACAGTTGTATTTATTCTGTTGGAATCATTATAGAATTGATTGCAATGATTTTATCTGTATTACTGACAGCATGATTGCTTTAATTGCATCTTTCACACATTTAAAGTTCAGTAATAATTTTTACCACATAAAACTGGTAAAAGGAACTACACATCTGTGTGGTTTGAAGAATTTCTTCCTAAATTTGAGTCTTGGCTTCTCAAAAGATGCTTCATTGCGTCTGACATACAAGCTAGGTTTGGTTTTCTTTTCTTGATACTAAAATATTTAAACTAATTAGTTTGTGGTCTATAGGCCAGAACATATATATAAACACATCAAAGTTAAAATCTGAGTCATTTTTCTTGATAATAATTGAGAAACACACGTCCTGTAAATGGATCAATGCAATTGCAATCTGCTGCAACAATCAAAATAAATCTGATCAATGCTTTTGCATCATGATTATTGGTCTACTAGTTAAATTGATCGAAAGATCTTACCCCAATTTTGCAGTTCCTGAAGGAGCCTTGTATTGTTGTTGCTGTGGCTGGCTGAGCTGGAGATTCACGGGCACTTGCAAATCCTCTCCTATGCCTAGACCATTTGTGAGAACATAATCTCTGTTTGTTTCGCTATCATCTTTTGTTCCATAGACCTGAGTTAGTAAAACTCTTTTAAATTCAGGATAAATAGTAAACAAGGTTGTCCTCATTTAGAAAGTGGGTCATTCAGTTTGAGAAGATTATTTTAGTTTGATCTTCCATCCAAACCAATACCTTCTTTTTCAATTCCTTGTTTTCTTGACAAATTAGGTTTACCTTCTTATACAGATCCACATTTTCTTGGCGTATGAGGTTTCCCTGCAGAAGGTAAAAGCAATATTTTAAGTAATAAAATACTTAGATCATTAACTTCTGTGTTTAAAGACTGACCTTTCGATTTAGTTCTTGTATTTCATCTATTAAAAGTTGATCCTGCATATGCCGATATTATGTTAACTATTACATCTTTATCTTCAAAATTGAGTTTGCATTTTTGATAGGGAATACAAACCTTTTTCATACGGACACCACGAAGGCTTATTTCTAATTGCTTCTCCAAATTTTGTAATTCTTTGACTGTCAAACCTGACAGTTCTTCCCCCATGATTTTGCTGCTACATCAAACTAGAAGTAAAATTGTATGTTTTGGAAATATGGAACCTTAATAGTTGATATTTCACTATAAAGATTAGAGACATAGGACAATGAATATATAAATTATTTGACAAACTTTAAGAGATAATCATTTTTATTCTTCTACAATTATAAGACAATTTATCTCATAATAATAATTGTAACTAGTTGATAAACAGACACTCGGTGCTTTATGTATGATATGCATGCGTTTATGTATATTCTATGATTGATAAGTTTTATTCTATAGTAACTATTGTGATTGTGAGAGATGGGTACCGTGTGTGTCAGTATATTTTAATTTTTAGAATAGATGAGGAACTTAAAAGATGAGGAAGAGAGATGGAATATAGACAATGAGAACAAATAATGAGGTAAAAGTTCCAAGGAAATAATTTCACCAATTACTACCTCAATTATTATGTTAATGATGATGATAGTAATAGCACTTCTGTTGTGTTCTAAAGGTTGTTAGTTGAGAGGTGAACATGCAAAATTTTTACCCATCCCAAAATGTTCTTTTACCCTAATACCATACCATAGCAAGACAAGATAGCATGATTTACTGCTTACCGCTAGAACTTGGCTTGCTGTGAACTAACTTCTGGCCGTTGTTCCAAACCGGTAAGTAGAACAAATTTGGTTCTCGAAAAGCCAAATAATGGCGGTAAACAGGAAACCGTGCTATTCTTGTAAATCTTTACCACATTGTGCTAGTAAAAAAGAAGGAATAGTGCTATAATGATAATAGTTTCTAAACATGCCTAATACATATACAAGACTTATGCTAGAGCCTTACTGTGATAATTTTTCGAAACCATTTAAGCTACTAAACCTTACAACTATCTTCCTCTTAACATTGTTATTATTTGAATGTGGAGAAGTTTGGGCCATGCCATGTATGACGATGTTGCTGAAAATTTATCTTCATCTTTATGACGGTATCTACATGTCCATGGTATATCTGAATCAATCTGGTTTCGCTTCATTCCAACCATCTTCTAACTGTTTTTAGCAGCTTTCATTTCATATCTGTTGCTCTCCACCTCTCGTGAGATGCCTTGTTTCTCAAGTTGATTTTTGAACTATTTTGGTGCCCATAATATTTCTGGGTGGTTCTCATCAAGTGAGTTTGTTTGTAAGAAGTGGAGCGTTTAGTAAGTTCCAGCTCAAGGGAGGTTGTCAGAATTCTAGTAGATTTACTAACATTTATTTAGCACATAATTCAACTCTGTTTTGAAAGTAAAATATTGAAACGTAGGAAATAAATTAGAGTTTGAACTTGGAAGGATACAGCATCCTCCTTGAAAAACAGAATATTAGTCTACTATAATTATGGCTGTAACCTCCCGCCTCTATAGATTATTTTTTACCAAACTGTTTCAACAATAACACATAAGAAATCAACACATTAAACGAATATAACAAGTCAACATACTGTTTTAATGATCGACTTCTTTTGATTTCCATAAATTATGTAATTCAATTAGGAAAAACTTGGGACCTATAGTAGCCAAATTGTTTTCATTGCATCTGGTTTGTGTTGAAAATCAATGTCCCATTATAATTTATGAAGTTGTAACACATTCTGATAGAATATAAACTAATAAAATGCAATATTTAACCCATAATAACGATACACTAGCTTTACTGAGAGTATTCTATACTCACAAACTACAGTTAACAAAATTATTGGACGCTCTACTATATATAATCATAATGCATTAATTTTACGTTAAAAGGAATCACAATCCACGATTACCATTTACTATGAAGACTACCATTATGCAGTTTCCAATACTGAAAAATTCTAGTGGCGACAAATCAATCTATGTATCCATCAAATCCATTCATAATAACTCCATCCAACTCATCTTTTGCGAAAAATAAAAATACGTGATTCCAATCTATACATTTAATTTCATTACAGTTCAAGATCCATTAATTATTTTTAAAATGTTCTAGATCTTATAATTAATGTATTAAAATTAATCCGACCTTTTTTTCATATTTCTGGCATTTTAATTTTTAAAAAATATTTTAAGAATTATTTTACAGAATATTTGAAAAAATATGACTAATTTCAATTGTGTTAATTGTTAATTTTCTGTTATATCAACGAGACTTGCCTACAATGAAAGTTGATACATTTATTGTTGAATAACAAAATAAGACGTTAAGAAATTATTCATTTAGTTATGAAGTATGACATCAAATATAACTATCACTTAATTAATTAAATCCTATATAGGTATTTCTGCAATAAAATTTTAATTTATGAATTTATTATTAATTAAATCTTATTAATTTAACTTGTATTTGTCTTATAACGAAAGCTAGTAATATTTTGTGGAGTGATTGAATATACATTCACGAAAAATTAATTGATGGATCAGAATTTTTAAATAAATTAATATATCAAAATGAATCAATGAATTATTATTATTTTACATTCTAAATTAAAATTTGTCCTCAATCCATTTTACCAACCCTATTTTATATACACCTAATGCTGTTTACACAAGCGGATCTCTATAGCTCTCTTTGTTAATATGAATAGAATAAATTATTGAAAATGCTGAATTGTGTCAAGTACACATACATATTTTTTTTTTTTGGTAGGGATTAGTAAGATATTAGTTACAGCATAGATACTATAAAGTAATTATATCCTGAAACAGCTTCTTGATCACAGATCTAATTAACAGGTATGCAATAACTAACATGTTAAATAAGCTAATAATCTAGACTGCTGAGTTCTTTTTAACGTGGATTTTTCTTTTAAACACGACTGTAGGATAAGCATATGTTTTGATAAGGAGTGTACCGGTGACTTTCTTGCAAATTGTGTAATTGTTGTCTTAACATTGCTGCCTCCCTTTGCCAAAACTAAAAAATGAAAGAAATAAATAAAGGTCAGATTAGATATTATAAGAAGAGGAATCGCCAGATATATATGCTCTTATCAGAAATAAAGTTTTAGGCTTTCATAATTATTTAAATTGAATGATACAAAAATAAACAAAATAATTTATAAATATGTAGTATGACCAGAATAACGTAAACTTATTGTTGTTTTGGGACTCAAAAAAGACAATAACAAAAGTGATTCTACCGTGATCACTTTCTTTAGATCTAGCTGAAAAACTCTAGTTTTCTGATTCTGCCTTTGTGTACTATTTTGCTGGTAAAGTTTGGAATGTAGGGAACTCAATGATCTCCAATAGTAGAAATACTGGAGAACTTTCCGAAAATTAGTGCATAACAAAATATTTTCCTTTTTTGGCAAACTAGTTAGTAGTTACTGTTCTAAACTGTCCATCTAAGTATAATTAATTTTTCTAAACCTAAAACCCTAAACTTATTATCATTTTGTATGCTATTATATAAAGATGGGACATCTATTTAGGAAGAATCATTAATTGTTTATGATAAGAGTAAGTACAACTGATGGACTAAATCATATTTGAATTATAATAAGTAAAAAAAGTTATATCTTGATTATAAGTTATAGTTTTTGTCCAAATGATGAAAGAAACAATTGGTATATAAGTCATACAATTTCCAATGAAATAGTTGTTAAGAAATAAATTGTTACATATCATTTGAATCATATCATTTAAGCGGTTACATTGTTAAATAGAAAAAAAAAAATATATTCTAATCATGAGCTATATAGTATTTTATATAGTAAACGATTTTCAATAGTGACATGTGATAGGAGAGTTTCTTCATAATGTATGTATTAGAATGTTGAACACATGAAAGCTATCCTTTCCAAGTTTTCCTTTCAAGAGAACTTCATAAGATTTGAATGTTGGATGAAATTTAAAAAGAACGTAATTCTACCTAACAAATTAACTAGTGCTCGAAAACTTTTTGTCACATAAAGCACAAGAAGTACTTTAAAAAGAAATCTTATTAGAATAAATTCTTATATTATTTTAAAAAGTGAATTTTAAACTTAATTTAATCTTAAGAAAAGTGATTTATAAAATAAAGTTGGTACACTTGTAAACTATTAAAACATCTTGTTTCTGGTCGATATATCGTCTCTAAAAACAAAACCCTTTCACCGTTGCCCTTGAAATATGGCCAGGCCCTCGTAGTGGATAATTTTCCATCAAGTTTTCCGATTGTGAAGCTGTGATGTAACATGTGTTGCGCTAGACTCAGGTTACCACCTCTTGACTAGAGCCTAAGCTACTTGCTTGTAGGGACCATTGGAGTGTGAAGATTGTGGATTGTTGACCAATGTATGTGCTTTTATTTTAAATTTCAATTAAATGTTTTAGATGCTTTAGGTTTAGATAAGATCAAGATTGTGGATTATTCTTATTTGATCTTATTTGATTCTCCCTTATCTTATCCTTATATTTATTTTGTAGTCAAGGTGATTAGGATCTGCCATTGCTAATTTGCTAGCCCTGCCTATATAACTCAACCTAATTCTGTAATCAGTCTAATTATTTTGCAATCAGGGTGCTTGTGGAGGGAATCAAACCTAAGCCTTCTCTAGTGAAGTGATTCAAATCAGATGTCCCATTCCCATCCCTTGGTTGTGGAGTTTCATCCGAGAAGAAAGGTAGAAGTGGGAAGTCATTATATTATTCATTTCTTTCAGAATGCTTAACTGGCGTGGTTGTTAGTTGTGTTATGCTTTGGCCAATATGGATGTTTTACGAAAAGAGTGGTAAAACATTTTACTTTTTTAGTATATAATCATGCCAACTAAGAACTGAGATTCTCAATTTTCAGAATAGTGTTCATAGATTTTAGAAGCATATGTTGCATTCTACCCTTCACGTATTTGTTATGGTATACTGAATCGTGAACTTGAAAAGAGTGACGGGGAGGAAGTGCTCCAAATTGATTTGCTAATTTGGATTGTTGCCCCCAAAATATGAAGTTTTTTTTCTTTGCACTTGAAAATTGTGGTGTCTTAATTCATCAATACTCCGGAAAAGAAAAATGAAGAACCTAGCAACTTGAGGATGCAAAAGTTACATAACAAATGACATTTTCAGTCATCTCTTTTTTCACATTCAGGCATTTCTAATGATTTATGCAATCTCATGATAATTTCACAAGTAATTCATGCAAGTCTCCAAACATATATTGGCATTTGATATTTATAAATACCTTAACTTCAGAGGCTGAACTCCCGGGTAGACAATTTTCTTCTTTTGATTTGTTGTATCGGTCAATTGCTGATTTCATGCTGAAAAAGTGATTCAAAATAAAAATGCGTCAGACATGTGCTCCGTTCACTGTAACATGCAACTAAAGAAATTAGGATCTTACTGTACAGATTTAAAGAAGTAATATTTATGCCTCAATAATATCTTATGAATTTGTAAACTGGTCCACATGTCTTGGTAATGGGATTTTGGGTAGATGCTTTAGTTGATGTAGTAATTATTAGTCTATATGTTTGCGTAACTTCAAAATTACCTCTTCCTCTCCCTCTCACTCTTGCCCAAAAGGCGAGTAAATTGTGTTATACTTTTAAGCAAAGTTCATGACTTTAGCTACTCTTGAACACTATTTATGAATACAATATGCTTGTCTTACTCATTTGGTGTTGTGATATATTTGTTAAAGTTCTACAAGAGCCAGTATCTTCTTGGAACAACTAAGTCAAAATTCAATACTCCTAGCTGAAGGGTAGCTTCAAAGTTAATGCTCGAAGTACTTGGTCAAGTAACTAAAATACCCAGTTTTAAAAGGAAAACTACAGATAATTTGATATGTTTACAGAGTCTAACATTATTATTGGCTAGAAATAATAGGAAATTAATCTCACTTTTAAATCAAGAGGGATTCATTAAAAGAGTGATGAAACCTCCCAACTTTTATACCTTTCAATCAATTTCAGTTAATAATAGAAAGTTTTAATAGTGTTTTTTCAACATCCAATTTATTTTTGCATCCTAAACTTGTTAAAAGGAAAGACGGAAGCATAGTATATTAAGGGAAATAGGAAAGTAAGAAATAAAAAACAATCCAAATAAAAAATATATTATCAATATAGGACAATTTATTTTGTTTATAATATTTCTAATTAAATTAATGAATGAATATTGGAGATTTCTTAGTGATTATAAAGAGTGTTAACTTCGCAGTCTTTGAAAGAGAGAGAAAGATAACATGAAGAAGGAAGAGCGTAGAAAAACATGTTAGCATATTTACCGAACAATTTTAGTAAAATCGTGAACTTTATTTTTCAAATTTAAAAGTTTTATTGTTTTGACGAGCACTTGTTTTATATCCTTATTTAATTTTTAGTACAACTAATTGACTTGTGCATATGGATTTTTACTTTTCATATTAAGAGATTTTTTCTAAATTAAAAATATTTGTTTTTTTTATAATAGTTGTTGTCATTTTTTATTGTTATTATTGCCCTTTATAAGCTTTTACAAATTGGAGAAATTTTTCCGTTGCATACTTTAATAATTTTGGTTAGTGATTTATTGTTAATGGGCCGTGTACAACAACAATAATAGTATAATAGAATTATTATCAGTTTCATATTATTCTTATATTTTATCTTAAAGATCATCATGATTTTCGTTCCTTATACTTCACATATATACAATGCATTATAGGTTAAAAATTTACTTTTACACTAGATGGAAAAATCACTTTACTTTTCATTACATTCCTTTGGAATTGGGATAAGAAAGAAAGAAACTAGTATGGATTAGGTGGGAGAGTCCATGTAAATCTAAAGAAGATGGTGTGGGCTGGGAATAAGGGACAGACGGATTCTTTCTGCACTATAATACCCTCGTTCTGCACCTCCATAAGTTTTTAAAAGATCAAAATTGCCCTTGTAAAAAATGACCAAAATGACATTTTGTCTTTTTAAAAAACAAAATACTGAATCGGATAGCCCTCCATCTAGTGAAAAAAAATTGTAAACCAGATGGAGGGTCATCCGACTCACATTTTCATTTGCAAATGTGAATGGCCCCCCATCCGATTTATATTTTGGTTTTTTTTTACAAAATGTAAACCGGACACGGGACATCTGGTTCATACGAAGTTTGTCTTCTCCAATGCAAATTCACCGTCGACAGCAACCCAATCATCAAATTAATTACTCTAATCATCAATACCACTTATAAATTGCTAATAAACATAAAAAAAATTTACTTTTCACTTGTTTAAAGCTTTAATTCAAATTGAAGCAAATACGCAGCTTCTCCTCCCAGATTTGTGATGCGGACGTTGCAGACTCTCATCCACACGCACAGATCGCTTTTGTTGACAATGAAGGTGAAAAACAGATACAATGACTGAATTAGGTGCTATAGTGAAGCAATGAATCGGATGCAAGCAAAGGAAGAATGAAGTGGATAAGAGTGGTTAAGAAGATAAATGGGATAAAGGGTATTTTGGTCTTTTACTATTTATCATTTAAGGACATATTGGTATTTTTTGCTGGACTATGGAGGTGAAGGATAAGGGTATTGGGGTGGAGGAAGAATTAGTCTAAGGGACATTGAAAAGTTCAAAATAGCATTATTGACAAAAGGGCAATGACAATTAGACATGAAAGAGAAAGGTACGTGGAAGGATATCCTAGTGTCTAAGTATGGTATTGGAGGATATTAGACATGAAAATTAGAGTTAAGAATGAATTTTGATGGTGGATAGATGTATGTAAACTATGTGAGGAGGGACAACAAGGTAACTGATTTGGAAAAAACACAGAATGGAAAGTTAGGGAGGGTGAAAAAATCAAATTCTGGGAAGACTCTTGAGTAGGAGGAACCCCACTTGGTGAGAGATTTTCCAGATTGTATAGCCTATCAAATTCTAAGGACAAAGTTGTAAGGGAGATAGGGGAGTGGAGGGAAGGGTACTGGTACTGGAAAGCATCCTGGAGAAGGGAAAGACTAGCGCGGGAAAAGGACTTAGAAAAGCAGTTCATGAGGGTTATAGATGGACAACACCCTAAACTAGGCAACAAAGATATTTGGATCTGGAAATAAGAAGAGGATGGTGTATTCTCAGTAAGATCGCTTATAACATACTGTAGAACAATATTATTGGAATAAACAACAATGTCTTTAAATCTTTTTGGAGCATGAAAACTCTCCCGAGTGCACAATTCATAGGATGGAGAGTAATGTGTGTGAATTCTGTAAGAAAAAAAAAGAGTCAACTATTCACCTATTTTTTAGATGTAAAATGACTTGGTAAAATTGTGATAGGTATATAGGAACAAGTTCGATGCATCACAGTCAGGCTATAGTCAACTATCAACACTTCTATAACTTAAAATTAATTATAAACAAAATAAGATATAGAAAGAGGATGTGGATAGCAATTATTTAGGTAATATGGAACCATAGAAATAAGATAATTTTTAGGCATGATAGGATAGATGTTGAGGAAATATGATGTATGGGCCAGATGAATACATGACTATGAATGAAGTATAAGTTGTCAAGAATCTTGTTCTCTTATTCAGACTGGTATCAAAGTCCACTGCAATGTCTAAAAACACTGTAATATGAAAATGATAATAACTACATAAAGTTTGTGAGGGGTATAATATAATACAACGTACCTAATTGAGTTAGGTAAATGAGGAACAATATGTTTAGGGGTGAGGAAGAGGAAGTTGAGAGGAAAAGAATATTAAACTTGGAAAAAGTTGTTTGAACCATGTGAGGGCGTAAAGAAGGTAAGATAAGGCAAATAGTCAACAAGAAGAGAGGGACTAGATAGAGGAAGGGTGTGTAGATTTAGTCTCTGAGTTCTTAAGAACAGAAGGTCACATATAGGAAAAAATGAAAACTCTGTTGTTAAGTTGTTAATGATAAAGTTTATTTTTAAGATTTTAGGTTGTTTTTAGGTTTTCCTCTTTTATGTTGTTTTTTGTTTAGTTTGAACTTCATGGTTTTCAGCCCATTGTTTTCCTGTGAGTCTTTATAATCACATGTTGCAACTCTTGTTGGAATAAGACATCTTTCTTTTGTCTTTTATATTATTCTCATTTTCTCTCTAGTTCCTCTGCTTGTTGATGCACGCCATTCATAAATCTCTTATCTATTATGGTATCAGGGTTATTCTTTTGAATAGTTCTGTTGAGCCCTCTGATTTATTTATTTTATTTATCTTTTTTTTTCCTCTTCATCATTCACCTCTTGTTCTTCTCTATTTTGTTTTTCTTCAGAATGGCTGAAGATTAGTTAAGTAATAATCTTTTAGTGACTAATGTCAAAAATATGAATTCTACTACGAATAAAAGTGTTATCATTTGTTATTATTATGGAAGAAGTGGTCATACTAAGACTACTTGTTAACAAAAGAATGATTTTCCTAAGCAAGATGGTAAGAGTTTAAAATCTAACAGAAGTAAGAACTCATTGTGAAAGAAATAGTCACAATGTTGAGACTTGTTATAATTAAGAAGCACAACTATCCTTGTGGTCACAAATTTTATAATGAAGCTAGGAATATTTGTCTTACTTAACCTTTCTGACCCGTTTAAGAATAATAATCCTAGTAACCAATTTCAAGTTCATCAAATCGATTTTGTTTCCTCTTTCAAATCAACTCATAAGTCTTTTAATTTGTCTCTTACATGTAATATCAATCTTTTAAATAAGTCTACTTTCAATAAACATGTTTGGATCTTAGATTCTGATGCTACTAAGCGTGTTTGTTTTTCTTTATTAGATTTTTCTTCATATCATTGTATTAAACCTATTCTTATAAAATTAGCTAATCGTCATACTATTTCATCTAATTATTATGGAATTGTGCATTTTCATAAAAAAATCTATCTTATTTATGTTCCTAAATTCTCTTTTAACCTTATATCTTTTTCTAAACTTATTTTTTTTATTAAATGTGAACTAATATTTTTCTTCTATTGAATACATTATACAGGACATCAAAACTAAAGAAATGATTGGTGTAGCTAATACTATTGCTGGATTGTATGTTTTCAATTCTTTGAATACTACGAAGAGAGTTGAGTGTATAATACTATGAAGAAAGTTGAGTGTATTATTTGTAAATTCTAACTTTTAGAACATGAGTTTCTAATTAGGATTTGACTAAATTGAAAGTATGTTAATTGAAAATTTCTTATTAAATAAATTTTTACTATGTTATAATGATCTGATGAATCTTTTAATATATGATAAATGTTTGAGGATAAACTTATCTTCAAGTTTGGAGTGATTATCTTATTTTAACGCGGGTCTAATGTTGTTGGGTTCTTAAGTTTTAAAGGAACATTTTTTTGTATTTGTTTAGTAACTTCAAAGGATTGAAGGCTCTACAAATTTCATTGGCATCCTCCCTTCTAATTAGTATTTTTTTATTTTCTCTTTTATTATTGAGATTGTCCATAATTGTATATGAGTTTGTTCTTTTATTATGAGAATAGAACCTAATTTTTAATGATTATTGATTTTAATCGTTTTCTCTTTTATTTATTTTTATTTATCTTCTATTGATTTTATTCATTCAAAACGTTTAACACTATAGTTTTACATCATACTCATAAACATTAGGGAAAAGGATGAGTGGCGATTTTATTATTTGCAGTTATCATAAATCAATTAGCTAATTAATTTATTCGATCATACATACTTTCACTAAACGAATTTATCTCACCAACATATGTTTTCTCACTCGTCTTATTTATATTATTCTTTAAATTTGTAGCATGTAACTTACTATTTTTTTTTTCATTTTATCCTTACATTGTGTTTTGAATAGGAAATTTTCAATTTTCAAGAAATTAAAATATATTAAATTAGAATAACTTTATTTTTAAGTTATTTAATTTTTAAAATATTTTATTTCGATATATATATATATATAAGGTAATTCCAATTTATTAAATTTTAATTTTCTTATTTGAATAGAGTATTTTAAAAACTATCACATAAAAAATTACTACTTCAATCTTACTTGAAAGAGAATAACCACTACAAACTTCAACCAACTAAATTTAGTTTATATTCACCAAAAAATTACCTTGTCGATATTGGTTCAGAAAATATTAACAAATGTCAATCAAGAAATAACTTTAACCTTTATCAATGAATAATCTCAACAATTTCATATCTAAATTAATGACATCAGCCAAAAAAATATGACTTACATTAATTTATATATAGTATTATTGGTGTCGATAAAAGATCCTAATTAACATTAGCAGAATAATAACACTATCAATGTTAATAAAAAAAATTGATTAACGTTGGTCAAGAAATAACTCTAACCTACTTAAAATAACTCTGATTTAATTCCTGAAAGACTCTAGTTGAAAAAAACTTCGATTAACATTAACCGAAAAAATTGTTGATGTTGACAAATAAAAATTCTAACTAATACTAATAGATAAATATATAACATAAAATAAACTTGGCAATGACAATTAAAAAACAACCATAATCGACTAACTTCAAAGAAACTTTAGTCAAAATCAATCCAAGAAAACAAAGTTAAACTAATAGTACCTTAACTCCAATTGAATCAATAACATCTTGACCGAAATCGACCAAACAATATATGAATTTGAGATGAGAAAAAATATGAAGAATTTCAACTTTTTTTAAAGATAAAATTTGAAATTAATTTTAAGTAATCAAATTGCTTTAATAAATTTCTAACATGCTAATTAGTTTCATAGAATTTTAAAATTTTAATTTCTTCTGAAAATTTCTATCCAAAAAGCATAAATTTTTTTCATAAATGATTCAATTATTTTATAGAAATTAATTATCTTTTAAAAATCATCATTCAAATAGTTTCTTAATAAAAGGTTATTATTTTCTATGGTATCTATTTCTTTATTACTCTATTTTGCAATTTTTTAATTTTAATAAAAATAATAAGAGCTCAATATAAACGAAAACATGAAACCATAACTAACTCAAAATATTTTTTTAATAAAATAAACATATATAAAAGCATATGAACATTTTAAGAAAATAAATCAATATATTCTATAATATGACTCGTATAAAATATAATTATGAATTTGAATATGATTCAATAAAATAGAATGACCTATTGGTAGTTATGGGAGGTTATTCACTAGTTAATGGTAATCAATTTCATGGATGTTGGTTACATAAAGGACTTAGGGGTTTTGTCTATGCAGTGTGGAAGTTCTCCACAATGACCATCAAGAAAGTATGTGAGAAAAAGAAATGACTGAAAGAGATAGATTATGTTATTGTTGATGAAACAGAACGTTATGTTGAACTTGACCCCGTTGTGAACTTCTCATTATGAAGTCATATCAAGAAGAAGGATGATACAGTACATGAAAAGGAAGGTGTTGATTAAATCATATGTGAGGGTCATGACTCTTAATGCTCTTATATATTGAAATATGACTAATGATGAAACCAATTTATTGAAGGTCCTTTAATGTAACTAATTTATTGAAGGTTCTTTAATGTACAATATGATTTATGTAATTAAATCATGAAGTATTATACTCAACATGAGTCAAGTGTGAGAATTTAAGAAAATAAGTAAATATATTCCAAAACATGATTAATGTCCAATATAATTATGAGTCTGAATGTGATTTAATAAAATAGAAAAACATATTGGTAATTAATTATGAGAAGTTATTTATTTCATAAATAGTTTATGGTAATCAACTTCATCAAGTTGTTTACATAAAGGAATTAGGGTTTATATCTGCAATATGAAAGTTCTTTACAATTGATCATCAGGAAAGTATGTGAGAAAGAAAAATGACTGAAAGAGATAAATTGAGAAAATTTATTGACTCTCTCATAGATCGAAGAAGATGGACCATTTTGTACTTTTTAATTAAGTTTAATTGTTGTAAAATAGTTAATTCAAAAGTTATTAACACTTTTATTGGAAAATTAACTTTCAAAGTATTAGGTAGTCATAATTTTGTATTTGAGAGAATTAAATTAAATCTCGACTTAATCTTAACCATTCAATGTTATATAAAAAAATAGACATAAGTTAAGTTGATGTCGTTCCAAATGTAATCAATATTAGTATATAGTTAGAGTGGAAAATACATTTCATAAAAAAGGTGTGTAGTTTTATTACTTAGAATGATATCATATGTACAAAAGCTCATCACACTAATAATATCAAGATAAAACAACATATATCTTTTAACTAGTTATCTTACAATTCTCTTACTAATGATACTAAATGTATGAAATATTTTGAAAATACAAAATACATTCAATATTTATTATACAAAAAAGGAAAAAGGATAAGTACAAAGCAGTTATACTATAATTTTAAATTATTCACAAATTTACAATATACAATAACACAAATTTAATCATTTAGGTCTCAAACACTGAACATTTTTATTTCCTTAAAGAAATATGATTAAAATGTTGTTTCCTGTGTTTAGAAAAATGTTATCTAAAATGGTGGGTTCTAAGTTGACTTTTTAATATAAGAACTAGTTACTGCATAATATTATCATTGAAGTTTTCCAAACAGGTATTTACATTTAAGAACATTTCTTGTAGAAGAACTCAAAAGGTGGTTGCCATTGTGTGATAAACTAAAAGTAAGTTCAACACTCAAAATGAATTTTATCACTGGAGGAAAAAATTGTGACCTCTTAAATTTTATTTAGCATCAATGTGACTGATTTTTATTTTTTTTAAAGAATTCAAATTGATTTTTACCATATGCTATAAACACGTTGAATCAGATGTTGACATCCAATCCAACCTACATGTTCAGATCCAACACCTTTTGTTTCGTGCAATATATCTTTAGAGTATTTTAAACCCATGAATTTAATGAAATTATGTATTGTTGCGATATATTCTTAATTGTTTTTATTTTTTTACATTTATTTATTTACTTGTTATTATAATTTATAATTTAAAAAAGTCAAACAATAATTTTTTTAACCTCATTTGGTATAAGTATGATAGAAGAAAAAATAATACAAACCACTTAATCTAAACCAAAATATTTTGGATTGATGGAGTAATAGATTTAGTTAAATTATGATAACCTCGCCTATTTACAAGTCTTCCTCTACATTTTCGCATGTCAAATTAAGACAAGTGTTGGTTCAAAAGGTTTTTTTGACCTGATAGACTTGACCCAATCCAGGGTTCACATAGTGTAAGTTTGATAGAGAACAATGTACTAAACTAATATAAATCAAAATATTTCGATTGATTAAATAACAGACAACAATCTTACTTATACACCTCTACGTGTCATCTGAAGATAAGCCCTGATTTAATAGGTTGGTTTTTCTCATATTTGAAAAAGAAGAGGGTTAGCATCTAGTAATATATATACCTAACTAATCAGAATCAAAATCAAAATATTTTGCTTGGACTAAATTACATACAATCTCACTATATATTACTCTACTTCTAGATTTCCCGACTTGAGATAAGTGATGATTTAATAGATTATTGAGAAAAACGGGGATAGCATTAGTAAGATTGAAAAGGCTCAATACTCTCTCAGTTTGTGGTCAACTTTTCTTATAAATACTTGTAAATAAGGGAAAAAAAACGTTACATATTAAAGTTAGTTTATAGTGAGTTAAATTACCTTTCAATTAATAAGTTAAGATAAGAGAATATTTATAACTTAACAGGAATGTCGTTTCATTTTTTATTTTCTATTTTTTTTATGGAGAAGTTTATATAAACAAATCGTTACCATGTATTAAATTAGGTTATCCCAAATTTTAAAAAATAAATTGTTAAAATTTTATAAAAACTTATTTAATATAAAATATAAATATCATAATAAAAGGTTATAAGTTTTAAAAAATTACTGTATCTATTTGTGTTATTATTATATTAATTTCTGTAATATATTAAAGACATGTATGATGTATATTTTAGCTTTTAAGCATTTTGACAAAGAATTAGGTTTATAAATGTTTTAAAGAATAAACTTCCTTATTTAAATACTTTATTGTAAAAACACAATTTATATTTAATTTAGATCTCTTTTCGTATTGACCTATTTGAAAGGAAAATGGTGATTTGACACCACTATTGAAAAAAACTTTCATTTAACATTTTTATTTATTAATATCATATTATATAAATAAAATAATAATATATGGCAGTGTAAAATGATGTGCATCATAATCATATACAGTGGGTGTTAAAATAACATTACCCTATTTAAAAACACACCAAACTTGTAAAAATTTTAAGATAGAGTATAAAACACGCATTTAAGTGATTAATAAGTAAAGATTTTTGGTATAAAAAAAATCAATATTGGTATAAAAAAAAAAAGGTGCAAATACCCTGACCCAATTAAACCTGTAGCAAGAGGGAGGGTGAAAAAGACAATTAAAGTTATAATAAATAATATAATATAACAAGGAAAATAGAAAGTACGGATTAATAAAGTGTATAAAGTGAAAAATCTTCTCATGTCATCACTGATTAAAAATAAAAAGATTATACCCAGGTGTTCCAGTTGGATATCTTCGGAAGGAAGCCAACTTGCCAGTACTATTAGGTGTTTTATTCTCCAATTTAAATCAAACATATAAAATGGAGAAATTATTAGATAAGACGCGCTATCATAATTTATTTATGATCTAACTACTTTTATGTGACATGTATATATTTTTTAGACAGAGATTAAACTAAATTATATGATTCAACTTTATCAAATAGTTTATCTATGGAAAGATTATCTAGGAGAAGCTTATGCCTGTATAAATAATGCATAATTTGGAATAACTAAAAAAATCCTTGTTTTGTTTGGTTAAGAGTGTGGAATGTGGATAATTCATTGATAATGATTTAAAGAAAAAAAAAAGTGAAGTTATTTTTAGTGTAATGTCAAATTGATTTTAAGTATATTTTTTAAAATATAAACATTTTTTTATTATAAAAAGCTATTTGAAAAACTGAAAATAAATTACTTCTTAAAAATATTATTTATTAAATTTCAATAATATTTATAAAAAAATTTAAAAAGTTCAATAAATAGAATTATTTTAAAAAACTAAATATTAAATATTGAAGATCCCTAAAACCCACCACTTCTCATCTCACATCACACTTCATTTTATCTTTCAAAATTTTCTGTTAAATCCCCACAAATCACAAAGCATAAGCAGACAATCATCACAAATTCTCTTAATCAATCCCAGAAATCCACAAATAATAAATCACTCTAACCAAAATAAAAGAATGACAATTTCTGAGGAAAGAAGCACACCATTTACCTCAAGTACAACAACACGAAACGACTCCAACCTCAAACCTACAACACTAAACGCACAAGCTCATTCAACTCCCAATACGATCCAAGTGGTTTCTTTATCTCACTGATAAACATCTTACAGTCTTCTATTAGAACACAACTTAGGTTTCCCGTGGGTCCCTTCAGCAGCACTTCAGAACTGTGATAAGATTACTCGGCAGCCCTATTCTTTTCGTCCAGCTCAACTATTCTAATTTCCAAACCCACTGCATCTTTGAAGAAAACATCACTCTACTTAACTACACACAGCTATGTAAGCGCTTTTATTACTATAATAATATTAATTAACTATCCCGTCACCTATACACCAAAAATACCAATATTACTAAAACTGATGCATATAGAGAATGTAACCCAATAACACCCGTCGCAGCAGTTGAATCCAAAATAGCACTATCTATATAGCCGTTACTGCTATTGTTATTAATTGTACGAGTAAGCACCGGACGTAATCGTTCTTCAAATTCTAAACCTTCTGCGTTTGAATGAAAGTGCCGCTCCTGTCTAACCTAACGAAGTTCTCTAGTTAGTGCTAATTAAATTAACTATTAACTACACTATAACGGGAACGGTTCTTCAAAAACTATATGGCTTGAGCTAAAGTCTTAACAATATCGTTACTAATAGCTACAACACAAGCAGCATTCAACATATCGATGCACAAAACTTGACAGTGAAATCGTAGAGCATCTACAACAGCATTCAAAATCCGCAAAAAGAGAAAGAAAAATAGATCGATAGACGAATCGCGTACCTGGAGCTGGCGAAATCGTAGAGTTTTCCGGTGCTGGAGAAAATCATAACTCCGACTTCAGCATCGCACAAGATCGCAAGCTCCTTCGCCTTCTTCAGCAAACCGTTCCTTCTCTTCGAGAACGTGACTTGCCTACTCGTCGAATTGTCGATCCTCCTTATCACGATCTTTCCTCTCCCCATACCAAACCCTAACAATCGGAACCTTCCGATTCAGAAATTCAGAAAAGCACTCGCTGCAAAACAGATCCACAACCAAAACTTCAATTAGCGAAGAAGATGAGAAAATAAAAAGCCAAAATCAAAAAACACCGTTGCGAAAGAGAAAATAGAAGACGCTTGGATCCACATGCTGTGGTGACGAAGGTAGACCAATTGATTTTCCGAGAAAGACAGAGAGAATCTTAAGCAGAAAAAAAATAAAATAAAAGTATGCACGAGAGAAAAGAGTGTGCTTACTGAGGGAGGCGTTGGTTATAACAGACAAAGCGCTGAACGCACATCAGCAGCACGAGCTCGGTAGCTATATAAGGAAAGTGAGGAAACCGCTTTTGGGGTGTGCAATGAAACCGCTTAAGTGAGCAGCAAAACCACTAGTGGTTTTCCCTGAAGGTGCACGTGGCCCAATCAGATTCTCTTGTTCTATATGTTCCTCGAAAGGGGTGCCATTCACCGATGCTACGCTGACGCGTGGAGCTACGAATACGCATGCCGTAGATCGTACCGTAGTTGCTTTTTTGGAGAATGGCGCTTCTTTCAAATAATCGCTTCGAGTGCGTTGTGCACCGCTGAAGTGCAATCGCCATTTTTGCAAGTTGTCCAATATGCCCTTATTCCGTCCCGTTGTATAACGCACCGCCAAAATGCTTTTCGCGTGGATATTTATATAGTCTGTTATACTCATATACTGCTACGTCTTTCTGTTATCAAAAGAAAATATATGCCATGTCTGCTGCGTGGATAATAACAAACTGAGCACAATACATAATATTTTTCTTTATTTAATCATTTTGCTAATATTAGTATATTTAGAAATAAAGTCAGATTCTCCAGAGATAACATACTCCATCTGTCTTTGATGTAAGAAAATATTCTACTTACTGAAAATTTAAAATGATTGGTTTATATTTTAAATAAGAAATTAAATATAAAGAAACATTTTTTTCATGTTAATAGAGGTAATTAAAATACAATGACAATGAGAAATATATTTTATATACTGTCATCATAGTACGATTTACTATATGCGATAAAATTGTCAATATTTGTAACGCTTGTTTTGAAAGTCATGTTCAAAAATGCAAAAATATTGATATACTTTGATTGCAAAATGAAAAATATTATGTCAAATTTAAACTGTTACGTCAAATCTAAAATTTCAAAATGAAAAAATATAAGATCAAAACTAAAATTATCACCTTTCTAAATATCATCAAAATCATATTTAAGATTGTAATGTCCTATTATTACATTCTTTCAACGAGTTAAGGTATAATATGTCGTATATATCAATCTTATTGCATTTTCAAAACATATTAAGCGAAACCTACAACATATTGTTTTTTCTTTTAATCCATTGAGCAAACTCTTGAATTCATTTTTTTTTCACACATAATTCTTAAATAATTAATTGTACCCCAGAAACGTTTGTATCATAAGCAATAATGAAAAGAGTAATATATATATA
>Ga0209489_102853_pt1 | contig 34522 bp, 27 predicted proteins | sample SiratrowhiteBW_FD_187527 | JGI IMG/M metagenome (GOLD analysis project Ga0209489, IMG submission 187527) | Root nodule microbial communities of legume samples collected from California, USA - Siratro white BW (SPAdes) (version 2) | ecosystem: Host-associated > Plants > Roots > Nodule | place...
CACATTTCTAGATCCTAGATTCAAGTCTTCAAACTTCAAGAAATCTTCATCCATCCTTCACATGATCTAGAGCATCTTCACTTGGTTGAATTCATCAAATCACTGCAGCAGTCCACTGGTGCTAACAGAAATAATGGTTCTTCATTCATCCTTTGTGGATTTTCTTCAGTTTGTGCCTGACTGATTTGTAACCATTCTTTTATTTTATCTTTTTGTACTAATTTGGTATTGAATTTTCTCCACTATTTGATTCTGATTCTTCTTGATAATGATTTTATTTCAACTCCTTCATATGGCTGGGTTATTGCATAATCTCATCCCATAATCCAAGTAATGCATTGAGACTACAAATGATATGAGCTTATATCCTGGTACAAATGTTGAATGTTCTCGAAAATATGTGTATACCTCATTTATCTCAGCTGGAAATACTGAAGGCAACAGTTTGAAATCCACGAACCATTTTATGAACCATTTTGGAAATTTTAATGGGATTCCCTTTCTGAACCATATAAACCATGAATGTTTCTCTAGGATAAAATATAATATGTGACTCCAAGCATCTATATAATCATAATATGAATAATGTTGAGGATTGAAGCTTCTGGAAAATGATCTTTTCCATGTAATGGTTTATTCCATTCTTGTGGAGTTATAACTTGTAATATTTTTATTTTTGAATACATTATGTGGCTATTAGAATCTGGGGTATGTGATATTTCAGCAGAATTTGTATCAACTAATATGAACTCATAAAAGGTACGAGTTTTGGTAGTGTCTATGGGTGGATAATGAAATTCTGGAGGAAATATGGCTTCGGCAGTTTTAGTAGAGGTCTCTTTTATCCATTCTTTTTCTAAAGTAATGATGGGTAATATTTCTGGCTTATTTATGTAGTTTTCTAATAATAATAATAATAGTAATAATAATAATTATAACAATAATAATAATAATAATAATATTTATAATTATAATATTAATAATAATAATAATTGTAATTGTAATTGCAATAATAACTATAATAATAATCGTAACATGACAGAAAAGTTGTTTTGGTCTTATAGCTATAGGCTCTCTCAAGCTGCTGAGGGATCTGGGTTCACGTCCCCCTTGGTGCACTTTAGCCAAAATCTCATTGAAATGATTAATGGTGGGTAATAAAAATAATAAAATTATAAGCAAAAATAGTATAAATAATAATAGGAATAATAGATGTTAAAATAATAATTTTTTATAGTAAAATAATATTCGAAAATTTTTAAAATCGGTCACAGAATCGGACACAAAATAGGAATTAGTAATGAAATGTTGCCCATTTTTGGCCATTATACTTGTTCTTGAGTTCTCCTTAGGTTAGTGTCCTTCTAAACTTAACTTAGACTCTTTCCTAGTGAGTTGGCCTAACCGCTCACACTTTCAAAGTCCTAATTCCACATCAAACCATTGAACTTCTCTAAGTTCTAAAAGTGCTTCCGCTAATCAAAACTCCTTTATCATTCATCCAAAAGAAGAAATCACAAATATGACAATTAGAAGAAGAGTTTTTTCCATCAATTGTATTGAGATAAAGTGAATGTTTAAGTTCAATTTTATTATTGTTAATGATATGAATGTATAATGTGAAAGATACATATACATAGTATTTTTAGAAAAGGAAATATCGTGTTAAAAGATGTGCGTTGTTTTGGGATTTGATCAATAAGAAGATAACCTGACTCTACTAGTACATTGAAATCATATAGATGAAAATTATCAAGTGTGAGAGTTGAAGGAGGTTCATATAACCATGTCCGAGGTTTGAAATACGAATTGATCGAAATAGGACATATGGATTTACCTTGTCATACAAGATTGATTGATTATGTCTATATGAAAATCGTGTTTAATGTTTGAAATAAGAACTCATCAAAATAGATGAAATTGTAGTATAACAGGTACTAACCTTTGAATCTAATTTAATACACGAGTCTTCTAGAATTAGAGTCAAGTGTTGAATTATGAATTATATGTGAATTTTATATATGCTTATTTAATTATTTTGAGTGTGAAATAAAAAATGTAAAAATTCTAAAGTTGTTTATAATATTGATTGAAAGAATTTTTAAATTGTTAACTTATGTTTTGTTTTAAAATTTGTGATAATTGTATATTACACATACTAAATGATGTTGCAGATAGTGATGTTTAGATTGAATATAATACTGCTTTAAATCTTTTATTTTGATGAGTGATTTTCTTTATATTTGTATAATTATAAAAATTAATATGAAGGGATATATTTTGAAATTCTTATTAAACAAACTATGTATATATATTTTACTATTTTTGTATGATATAGTTTTAGGAGTTGTAGGTAAGAATGAAAATTTTAAAGTTGTTATAATTTTGCATTTACTTAGCCGTGATATTTTATCATTAATTAAATTAAGAAATATTCCTTAAAGAAATTAATACACTTAGAAATGCAATTAATGTAGCTTATGAAAGGAATGCACGAAATAAGATAACAAATTGTACACTCCTATGGACAGTACAAGTAACATGTAAAATAAGCTTACATAATAAAATGTAGTTCATTCATCCAAAGGGTCTAATATAATCGAAAAAAAAGTAACGTTTGTAGTTAACTATACTAAAGGTATTTCTAAACTATTATATCCTAAATTAAAATCGTTATCATACTCTATACATTATATTATTATTTTATCTTTATGGTAAATTCGATTCTATTATTAAAAGATTCAAAACTATATCAATAATAACATTTATAAAAATTATTAAAACTTTTTAAATAATGTTATGCATCAAAACTTAAAAAAAAAATGTAACCAAAGGCCTAATTAGTGAATAATATAATAAAAAACTATAAGCAGCACACAAAAAATTCAACCCGTATATTGGAACGGGTCTAATTCTAGTTACTTAATAAATGTTAACAAATAATAAGATAAAAGAAATAAAAATTTTATGAAGAATAAAAAAGTTATTTACTCATAAAATTAATATAATTAATTTACTATATCTAAATAAAATTCGTATAATTGATGAACATCCCTTAAAAAGCCTCAAAAGTTTCCTTGCACCAAATTGCAAGTACAATATATCCTTAAGTATGACAAAATTTAATTTCAAACAAAAAATTTTAGTTTACCTATTCAGATTAAATAAAATACAAGGCAAAGCTGAATATCGCATGTCGTGGCAGAATCTAGGCCTTACAATTCCGACACTAATAGTGCCAAACCCCTTCCTATAATTCTAGAACAATCTCTCGCATTATATCTTCACTAAACCCTTTCCCCATTTTTCCCTGCAAGGGGTTTTCGTTACTCTCCCTCATAGCAAGTCACAGTTAGAGATAACATATCTCAAGGAACACTCTCACTCGTTCGTGTGTGCGGAGAGTTCAAAGATGGCTCCTGTACTGAGCAGAACCATGGCCACGGCCTCTCTTACTTCGCTTCCTCCTTATTCCTCCTTTTCAAGGGCTTCCTCTCCCAGAACCGCTTTTCTACAGCCGCAGCTCGGTCGCCGGAGGAGCTTCTTCTCCACCGCGGGGCTGAGATGGACGCAGAGGCGCGAGAGGAAGCTCGCTGTTCGATGTGAGGCCGCCGTGGCCGAGAAGGAGGAGACCACTGGGGAAAAGTTTGAGTACCAGGCTGAGGTGTGTTTTCAGTGAGTTTGTTGGTTTGTTAACCTTTTTTAGTTTTGGGTCGTCGTGAGCGAGATAAAGGTTCGACCTTTCTGCTATTGCGTGTGGCTTGTAATGGTGAAAGGCCTACTTCTTACTGGTGTGTTTGCTTATTCGTGTGTGTGTGTACACATATATCTGTATTTGTATGAGATTTGGTACGATCATCCACTTTTTTTTGGAGGACTAAGAAAGTAATTAGTACACCCACTAAAAAACGAGTGTATATTAGCAAATCCTTATACTTTCAAACATATACTTTGTATTTAGTTTGGAGTTTTGATGTGAAAGTGAAAGACTTAATGCATAAGAGGGTGTGTGTGTATGCATGAGTTTTGTTGAATGAAGGGCTGTATCAATTTGTTTTTGCATTTCGCTTGGAATTTTGGTGTGTATTTGGAAGGGAAAGAATTCATAGAAGGGAGATTTCCAGTTACTGCTTAAGGAAGTGTATTAGTTTTGCTGAAGTATGTCCATTCCGTTTTTCTTTTGTGCAGGTGAGTCGACTGTTGGATTTGATTGTTCACAGCCTGTACAGCCACAAGGAAGTTTTCCTTCGTGAACTTGTGAGGTAATCTCACTAATGTTTCTCTGGTTGCATGATTGTGCTATTATTGTTGAGTAGTGCATACTAAAAAGGTTGCTTTAGTAGATGCCATGTTTTTTTTATACACTTTTGGATTTTTGCACCTATATCTAGCACGGGTTATACGTGTGTGCTACTACCACTTGATTGTGATGTATTTTGTTGATTGTTGTTCTGTTCTTCCAGTAATGCTAGTGACGCTTTGGACAAGTTGAGATTCTTAAGTGTGACTGAGCCTTCTTTGCTTGGAGATGCTGGAGATCTTGAGATACGTATAAAGTCTGACCCAGAAAATGGAACTATTACTATAACGTATGTATCTGTATTGTTTCGGTTTTGGTTTTTGTTTTATTTTACTTTTCTGGGTACGTATGAATAGGGTACTAAACTGTTAACTCTTGACCCTGTAGAGATACTGGCATTGGAATGACTAAAGAAGAGCTCATTGATTGTCTTGGAACTATTGCTCAGAGTGGTACATCAAAATTTTTGAAGGCACTTAAGGTAATTTGCCAATGATCTGAACTGTTGCTTTCTTTGATAATTGAGGCTTTAATGCTTCAACAATCATGTTTTAATATCCCCCTGATGTTACAGGAAAACAAGGATCTAGGAGCAGATAACGGTTTGATCGGTCAATTTGGTGTTGGATTCTACTCTGCTTTTCTTGTAGCTGAGAAGGTATGGAGTGGATTTCTTGAGCACATCTTGCTGGCTAATTTTTCTGATTTTAATTTTTTTTGAATTTATTTAATTAATTGGCTATTTCTGCATGACAATTAGGTTGTTGTTTCTACGAAGAGCCCAAGATCAGATAAGCAGTACTTGTGGGAAGCAGAAGCTGACAGTAGCTCTTATGTGATAAAGGAAGAAACTGATCCAGAAAAGCTTCTGCGCCGTGGTACACAGATTACACTGTATTTAAGAGTGAGTGATATTACTTTCATTTTTTCAGAAAGGTTACATGGAATATAAGAACTAAGAAGTATCTATTGATGAAAGGTTGAACTGAGGATAATATTATTTGGAAACTGTAAAACCATTTTGTTACAGACATGTGGTTTAAGCTCCCACATAATTCTTGCTGCTTGTCTAGCCAGATAACTGATATTAATTAAATAAGTATAATATTTTAAATTTCAGTTGGAAATCTTTAGCAATTTATTTGTTCTCCTTCAATGAAAGGATGAATCTAGTATAATATTTGGAGCATTATTTTAATGCTGACATGTGTTATGTAGTCAAAGCACTCAAATTCTTGTTTACTGGGCAGGAGGATGACAAGTATGAATTCTCTGAGCCCACCAGAATTCAGGGTTTGGTGAAGAATTACTCTCAGTTTGTTTCCTTCCCCATCTACACATGGCAAGAAAAGTCAAAAACTGTGGAGGTAACGCCTTCTCCTGTTACAGATTCCTGTGTTCATGTTGGGCAGCAGAAGTGTGCTAAATCAATTCTATGGCAGTTTCCTATTTTGCACATATGTTTAGTAGCACTGATACCAATTTATTATCATTGATTTTCTCCTCCTTCTCTATTGTCTATGAAATGCTTTAATTTAATTTCTTTTGATGGAGGAACCTGACAGTTACTTATGTAGCTGTAAGACCCCACTCATTGGATTCTAGTTGTGATGTCAAGTTTTTGGGCACTGTTTTCTATCAGTGAATAATGAGATTTTGTCTTCACTTGGTGGTATTTATAAATATTTAATTGTCAACATTGGTAGAAAAGAAATTTGAAATGGTTACTTGTTGTTTTATGTTTGTGTGGGTAAATCTGTTCTACATTAGTTATGTTTTCTGTCACCTTTAGGACGACTGTCTTAGGTTTTGTTTTAGACAGCTGTTGGGTTGAAAGGCAACTTGAAATGGTTCCTTGCTATTTGGTATTTGTGTGAGGTGAATTCGGTCTACATCAGCTATAGTTTCCATCACCTTTAGGACGACATGCTTATTTTAAGTTTTACACAGCCGTTGGGTTTTGGTGAATGGGTGAATACTGGGCTGTATTTGCTAGCAAATTTAGGCCAGAGAGGATCGCTGTTGGTTGTTATGAGGGATTAGTGGTGAATAGGAGATGGTTATAACCAAGCGTTAAGTGATGATTATGATTCCAAACGTGTGTCGTTTTAGAATTTGTTTCCATCTAGATTGGAGCAACCCTTTCCTTTCAATTGAATAGAAAATGTGGTGTATAAACATTATGTCAAACAATTGAAGTATAAAATGTAATATCAATGTATTTATTCGAAAAGCATAATAATACTTGTAGGGTGATTTCATTTTATCCAGATCAAGTTTATTCGTTTTGAACTCTCATTCCCTATTTTCATAAATACTTTTGAAGCTTATATAAGTATTTGTCATGGAGTGGCAAATGACGGCCCTAGGTTTTTTGCCGTTAAGTTAACAATCAATTAATTGACTAATTTTAACATTGGCAGGTGGAAGAAGATGAAGAACCCAAAGAAGGGGAAGAACCAAAAGCAGAGGTAATGACATTGGTATTTCTTAATGTTGGTGTTGTACTTGTTTTTCTAATTTGTTACTAATACCAAGTGAGTCTGTTTCTGCTTGTGTTTTCAGGGTGAGAAAAAGAAGGTGAAAAAGACTAAAACTGAGAAATATTGGGATTGGGAATTAGCCAATGAAACAAAGCCAATATGGGTGAGTTTGAGATATACCTACTTTTACGGTGCTAGGACATTATTGCCCTGCATTTTTCTTTTCATTCTGTTACTGGTCTAACTTAGTATTTTTTTTTTTTTTTTTTTTTTTTTTAAATTTATTGTAGATGCGGAACCCAAAAGAAGTTGAAAAGGAGGAGTACAATGAATTTTACAAGAAGACTTTTAGTGAATTCTTAGAGCCACTTGCACATACTCACTTCACTACTGAGGTACATTGACAATTTAGTGTATCAGCAGAAGATTCTCCTTTAGGTAGTTATCAATTTGACTAGGCTTTAAACTCTACAGGGCGAGGTTGAGTTCAGAAGCATTCTATATGTTCCGGGAATGGGACCTCTGAACAACGAAGAAGTAGTGAACCCTAAAACAAAGAACATACGCTTGTATGTTAAGCGTGTATTCATTTCGGATGACTTTGATGGGGAGCTGGTGAGTACTACTGTCCTTAAGCTTCTAAGTTGGATTTGTCTTGTATATTTGAAATTTATGTCACTGTTCCTCTTACATTATATTGTTATTATGAATCATTTGAGAAGGAAAAAGGTTTATTTTCTACTCTGGTGTGTAACTTCAAGCCCTTATGTGTCGTATCTGTGCTTTTCTTTTTTTTTTGCTCTTTATTTTACCAACTGTTCTCAGCTACCTGGAAAAGAAGAGCTTGGAGCATTGAAGAGTACAATTAACGTTTTACTTATCTTTTTATTTTGCAGTTTCCACGTTACCTGAGCTTTGTGAAGGGTGTGGTTGACTCAGATGATCTTCCTCTCAATGTTTCTCGAGAGATCCTTCAAGAAAGCAGAATTGTAAGAGGACTACCACTTTTCCTTCTGATTAAAGAAATTATTTCATATGAACAACATGAATGAAGGATATTTGATAATTATGAGTTTTTCTTATGATGTTACTTTATTCTAATAATATTATAATTTCAGGTAAGAATAATGAGAAAGAGACTTGTCAGGAAGGCATTTGATATGATTCAAGATCTTGCTGAAAGTGAAAATAAAGAGGTTGGTAGGAACAAACTTAGCTTCTTTATATTTTGAATATGAATTTGAGTCTATATATCAAATGAATGGTTTCGTGTGATTCCAGGACTACAAGAAATTCTGGGAAAACTTCGGTAGGTTTATAAAATTAGGTTGTATTGAAGACACTGGAAATCATAAGCGCATAACACCATTATTAAGGTTTTACACTTCCAAAAGTGAGGAGGAACTTAAAAGCTTGGATGATTATGTTGAAAACATGGGAGAAAACCAAAAGGCTATTTTTTACCTTGCAACTGACAGCTTGAAGAGTGCAAAGACTGCTCCATTTGTGGAGAGACTGATTCAGAAAAATATTGAGGTATCTCTACGTGTTAATTTGTGCTTTTAGACAAGGAATTGGTGGGTGAGATGATATGCAAGGTTGTTAAGAGGGGTTGTCTCCAGCTTCCCTCTGCAGCATCCTGCTATCCCGGGGAGGGTTAGGATTTCTGTTTTGGGGTGATAATGTTCAATAAACTATCTATGGAAATGATTGAAATGCTTTTGATACAACTGAAGTTAATTTTGCATTGTGTTTTTTTTTCTTTTTTTTTTTTGGTTCAGTTTTTCACTCTTTTGTGTCTATGACTATAGGTTCTTTATTTGGTTGAACCTATTGATGAAGTTGCCATTCAGAACCTACAGACATATAAAGAAAAGAAATTTGTTGATATCAGTAAGGAGGATTTGGAATTAGGTTTGTATTGTTTCCTATCTTGCTTTTAATTGCTCAAATACTATTTTGTTTCTGGGAAATTTGGATTTGAATATTGTTCTCAAAACAATTATTAAATCAGGTGATGAGGACGAGGTCGAAGAGAGGGAAAACAAACAAGAATACAACCTACTCTGTGATTGGATAAAACAACAGCTTGGTGATAAGGTGGCCAAAGTTCAAATCTCAAAGCGCTTGAGTTCATCTCCCTGTGTGCTTGTATCAGGGAAGTTTGGTTGGTCAGCAAACATGGAGAGGTTAGTCATTGACTCATTGGCTTTACATGCCATTCTCTCACAAGCAGTTGATCGTTCTCTTGACAAAAGTTCTTGAAAATCTTCAATTCTCATTTCTTCAGACTAATGAAGGCGCAGGCTCTTGGGGACACTTCAAGTTTGGAGTTCATGAGGGGGAGGAGAATATTGGAGATTAATACTGATCACCCCATTATCAAAGACTTGAGTGTGAGTTGACATTCAGTTTGGAGTTTGTTGTTTTCTAAACTGTTGTTACTGGATTAATAAGTTTTCTTATAGTTTGCACACAACATGCACACTTTGAGCATATACAATTACATGGTGAGGAAGGGTATTTTAACTCTTCAGAATTCAGAACCACATTTTAGTAAAGAAGTTTTTGTGAATAGGGAGAAGAAAAAGGAGCAGAATCAGCATACAACTTCCTCAAGTTCATTTATCTTGGAACTGGACTCTATTTATGATTGATTAATATTGTAGCTTGCCTGTGGGTAATCTTAACTGAGTTGTAATGTTGCCATGCTGGTTTCATAAAAGTGTTCAGACAAATCGGTTAGTCGACTAACAAGCCCTCCAATGGCAAATATAAAGTAGAATAAATAGTGGGTTGTTTTGCCCTTCTGATGCTTTCCTTTCTCTTTACCCTTTGCCATACTGATATCTGGTGGCAAAACAAAGGAATGTATTTTCCTGTCTCCTGATATCTTGTCTGCCACTAGAAATGTTTAGAAATTAGAAGTACATAACTATTGAATGCATAAACTGATACATAGCCATACCCTGAGCAGAAGTTGTCTGCGTATTATTTTAATTATTTTTTATCTTTCTTTCAGGCTGCCTGCAAGAATGCACCTGACAGCAGCGAAGCTAAGAGAGCAGTCGATCTCTTATATGACACAGCTCTAATTTCTAGTGGATTTTCTGTAAGTGCAATATAAAATTTAACTTTTTCATATAACATGCATAGACTATATGGTCTATAACTCACCAAAATGATGTTGCGTGATTGATATTGCTAACCGCATCTAGTAGGATAAGGCTTATTTTGTTGGAACAAATATAGGTTATCTGCAGTTTTGATTAACATAGTTTCTCAATAGTGCAGCCTGATAGCCCGGCTGAGTTGGGTAATAAGATATATAGTAGGATAAGGCTTTTTCTGTTGTGACAAATATAGGTTATCTGCATATTAACATAGTTTCTCAACAATGCAGCCTGATAGCCCGGCTGAGTTGGGTAATAAGATTTATGAAATGATGGCCTTGGCCGTGGGAGGAAGATGGGGTAGATCAGAAGAGGAGGGAGAAGCATCTGTTGAAGCTGGGTCAAGCTCGGATGAGGGAAGTTCAGATCCAGAAGTTTACGAACCCTCTGAAGTCATTGCAGAGACTGATCCTTGGACAACAGATTAGGCATACTATGCGTCAGAATATGTTAAAATTTTGGCATTATAAGAAAGAAATAGTGAATTCAAAGGTTGCAAAGGAATGGGAGAGACTAGGATTTTTTTTTTCTGTGATTTTCATGGTTTTGAAGGAGCATTGAAATATAGACTGTGAAGAATGTCGCGAGGGTAAAATCATATTGAACCTTTGGACTGAAATTAGAACTAGTTTTGTTGGTGGGCACATTTTAATGTTTCATGGCCTGGTGTCATTATATTATTATCTTTAGTTGTTTAGATCTTTCACGTGGTTGAGAGCAAGTCTGCAAGCTGAAATGACATGGTCTTTTTTCTTATTCCCTCCTTTCTGTCATAGATATTTTGTTTAACTTAACTCTAATTCGATGCTAAATTGATATGTAATGGAAATTTTATAAATATTTTACAGTTATGTTTAAGTACGATTCAAGTTTAATCATAGAACCATATTCACGCTTAAAAAATTGATTTTCCAATGCTACGGTCAGTTGGCTGATGCGGCTGAACCATTGTACCAACTAATCAAAATTTCACTAAGAGTATCAGACGCATAAGTGCAAATCTCGACTTGTTGGATGAAGTCAGGAGTGCGTGTGTAAAGGCTTTCAAGATAGTTCAGAGAGTCTGATTTAGTGATGCATAAAGCACAAATGAGCGCATTGGATAACAAGCCGGCACTGAGGTGAGGTGGAGTGGATCATATCGTATAAAGTAGGTCGTTATGTAGAATCCATTCACTGAACTTATAATGTGACAAGTTAGTTAACAAATATTTTTACACAGAACTTAGAATGTGACTAGTTAACAAATATTTTTACACAGGCCGATACTATCTTTCTTCAAGGGTTTTCTAACGGGGTTGCACTCATTGCGTTTATGAATATTCCTGTGTTTTTTAAAATTTGATATATTTGATGAGATGTACAATTTTCAAGAACTATGGATGTTGATAAACGGTTCTTAAAAGCATGACCTAGAGGTATGTTAATAAATGGTTCTAAATTCTCAATAAATACAATTGAAAAACGTGTTGATAAAAAATTATAAAACACGAGAAAACAATTTTCACAAACATTACAAAGAGACATGTTAGATAATTAGAATTGTTGAGAAACAATTCTCACAAACATTATCAAGAGACATGTTGATAAATAATTATCAAGAAATGATTTTTACAAATACAACTGAAAGGTATGTTGATAAACAACTCTCAGAAAGACCATCGAAAAGTGTGTTAATAAATAGTTTTCTAAAAACTAACCAAAAGGTGTGTTGATAAACGATTCTTACAGACACGACTGAGAGGTTTGTTGATAGATAATTCTCAAAAACACTATTAAAAGGCTTGTTGATAAAATGGTTCTCAGAAACACGACCGAAGATGTGTTGATAAACGGTTCTCAAGAAACACGATTGAAGGGTGTGTTGATAAACAATTCTCAAAACACGACCAAAATGACGTGTTGATAAACAATTCTCAAAAGCACAATCGAAAGACATGTTGATAAACGGTTCTCAAGAAACAAATCGAAAAGTGTGTTGATACAATTCTCACAAACATGACCGAGATGCGTGTTGATAAACATTCTCAAAAACACGATTAAAAGGCATGTTGGTAAACAGTTCTAAAAAACACAACCAAAAGATGTCTTAATAAACGACTATAAAAAGAACGTCAGAAAGGCGTGTGAATAAATGACTATCAAAAGCACATCTAAAAGGCATGACAACTCAGATCAAAAGATACATTGGTTTTGGATACCAGGAAACATCGAAGAGTCGATACAACTCTAATTTCACAGGTATGTGAATGCATAATAAATATACCTATAAAAATTTACTTATGAATTGTCCTTATAAAAGTTTTCTTATGTGAACGTATAAATAAGTTATATATTTATAAAAATTTGTGAATGTATAAATAAATATAAAAAATCGTTTATAAGCACTTCACCTAAAAATTTATTATTGTGATCATGTCTATTATTCATTAATTTATCTAAGTAAAAGTGCATGCCGATATAAGTGTTGCGCAAAGGAATAGATAGTTTGGAAAAGCTTATACACAGAGTCAAGTGTGTAGGAACGATAAGGATAACAAATCCATAAGTCCATAAGTACATAATAGATTTGAAAGAAAAAAGTTACAAGAATAAGATTTAAGTTCGGTATAAAAGAACATGAAAACTATTTGACTAAGGTACCATTAACCACCATCTTGAGAGGGTTAAGGGATACATCCATGTTAGGATAGACAACACGAAGTTGAGTAAGAGTTGCATTAAACCTATGACCATATGTAATGGCTACTTTGTCTTTGAGGGCTTCTATCTTCTCTTCCGAGTTTCTATCTCGGATTCTCCATACTTCCTCCCTTTTTGAGAATTCCTCAGATTGCTTCTCTTTAAGCTGCCTCTCTCTCTCTCCAAGTTATCCTGCAACCAAATGATGTTTTTCTCTAGCTCAACTATTTGTTGTACTAGTACCTTGTTGTAAGAATGAACTTGGAGAATTTCGACAGCCTCCTTCTTTTCCATCCAAGAGTTTTCTTTTGATTTCTTCAAAGAAACACAAGAACGAGCGATCATTTTACACTCCAAGCCTTGAACTTCTTCTTGAAGTGACGAAAAATCTTCCTTGTTAAGAACCACCGTATCTTGGTCCAACAAAACCTTCATGACTAGTCATATTCAATTATAAATATTTTTTTTAGTGACGGAGGATTTTGATCGCTCTCTCGGCTAGTCCAAATAGAAGTTGTTTTCTATTCCTTGAGAATTACTTTATTTATAATTTCATTATTCTCTAATTAATCATATTCAAGTTCTGGGTATTAACCAATTATTTTTCTAACGAATACATGCTTAACTGAATATTCGAACATTAGTTACCGAGATTATTGGATTTAAATGCAAGAGTAGTTGTAATACTAGATATATACCCAAGCTTGGTTTTTATTTATTATTGTCTTTCTACATGTGAGTTATTAAGTCTATATTTCTTGTAAGATAGGACTAATAACTTAAATAAATGTTATGTAGGCCTATACCATTCGACCCATTTTTTTAATAAAAAAAGTATCTTTTACACCTCTCCTTTTACAAGTACACCCTTGACCCATAAGAGGACAAATATAAATGGTGGTTTTGAGGAGCGGGATTTATGAGACTATAGTTGTAACCATGGTTTCGATCGGTAGTGATAATAAATGGATTATTGTCTTTTTTAATGATAATACACATTTAAATGAAAACTGAACTTTTTAACGATGAAAATTGAATCTCTTGTTTTCAAATTAATCTACTCAATTTTTTCCACTTTATATTTGATATTTTAGAAACTTAAACTATTCTAAATTATCATTTTACAAATCAATGATGTAATAAATACCTTTTCAATTAAATATGTTTCTTAGAGATCATCTTTAATTCATAGTTTACACATAATAAATAAATAAATAAATAAACAATTAACGAAGATACGAAGTACACAATATTTTTGTAAATTTAGAATATCAATTATCCTTTTTAATGCCCATATCATCAAAACTTTAAAATTTATATCAAATGAAACAAAAAATAAGTATGTTATATTATAATTTGAGAAAAAAATAGTTCCAAGATATGTACGTAACATCTACAATTTGATGGTAGCTATATTTTTACAAATTTTATTCTTATAATAGCATTGTTTTTTATACTATAGCAACTTGTAAAGTTAGGTCAAGGATTTTAATCTATAGTTAGAAGCAATATTGACCCTTTCTACTTTGTAAAGATAAATTTAAGAAATTTGAAAACATGGGAAAAAAAATTAAGACTTCATCTTTAGCCATGATGTGAATTATATCTGAAAACTCTTCCTATGTCATATTAGAAATATTTTTTGTTAGAAGAAGAGTAAGTGCCACACCTAGATTGATCATCAAATTTGAACATGGTCTTTATTAGCTATTATTTTATTTTCAATGACAAGTACAACAATCATAGGTGTAATAAGTAATAATATCGTTCTCTTTTAAAAGACTTGTGCAATACACGATAATACTTGCAATTATAATAAAATTAGACTAAAGAGCGAATCCATAATTTTGATTGTTGAATAAAAAAAATAATTGTGCAAAAACAAGTAAAACAATTTTAGGTATTTTTGTAAATACTTGGAATGTAAAAAAGGATAAAGATTAATGAGATGAAATTGGTAGGATTAGACTTCACCAAACTTCACTCCCATGCATAAAAATAATTACCTTTTTTCTTAACAAATATTAATATCAACCCACAATAATACTCAAACCCTAATTTCTTAGGTGAATGAGCCTAAACTTACCTATTAACTGTCAATTCCTTGATCAATTACTTAAACAAGATTTGCTTTTTTCAGAAGGGACTTAAGACAACAAATAAATCATATTTTATTCCTAAACACAAGCATTCATTAGGTATTTTAATTCAATTCTAGATTACGAGTGATATTTGCCAATACCTCAAGATCAAATATCAAACCATGGATGATTACCAGAATATGCATTAAGTATAGAATCAAAATACTAACATTGAAAGGAAAAACATATATACAAAAACCAATATTGATTATATGAGAGTTCAATTGGTTACAGCTAACCCCAACAACAATGAGTTTAGTTTCTCATAGTCATGAAGAGACCAAACATGGAAAATGAACAATTAGAAGAGATGATTACACCAAGAAATCCTAAAGTTGTCGTCCAAGTTTGACTTTTTCTTCTTTCTAGCTCTATGACATGACAACCCAAAAAGGATATGAACATGATATTTCTTCAAGGGATAACTTAGAGTGACTCAAAGGAAGACACCATAGAAGCCTGCTTGTGACAAAGAGAGAAATCAATGGATTTATAAATATGAAAGCATGAAACTAAAGGAATTGAAATGTAAAAATGGAAAGAGGAAGAAGATGATTGAACATGCCACATTCAAGATTAGAAATCTCCAAGGATGAGTGAAGGAGGATCTGTCACTTGCGAAGGCTTCTCAAGATAAGAATCAAAGAAAAGAGTAGAGATGCAACTCAAGAACTCTCACAATTTCTCAAAGAAATTCTCATTCATTCAACTTATTATTGTATAAAAGAGAAGACTCCTATTTATAGTGTTTATGGACGTCCCAATGATCAGAAGTTTAACAAAAGATTAACAAAGTTAACTAAGTTTAAGTGTAACTAATATTCTAGAAGTGTGAAAGGTGGTTTGGAAGGTGCTTGCACGGTAAGTTTGGGTGTCCTCATGTTTATGAGGAGCTAAATTCTCTGTTATCAGGGTTAGGTTAAACCTTTACGAACTCTCATGTAATAATTTTGCTTTAATGTTTGTCTTTTATTTTATATCAATATTTTAATTCTATGCATAACTAGTACAAAAATCATATTTTACAACAGTTATGGAGGGCATACAACACCGGTTCTGGAACCGCTATAGATTTCACTGCCGTAGAAAGTCTTTGACATACTACAACGGTTGTACAATCACTATAATACATATGAGATACCACTGCGGTTCTTAAAAAACCACTGTAAGAAAACCACTTTTAAGAGATACTACAGATAAGACAACCGCTGTAGTATCTCTATTTTTTTTAAAAAAATAAAAAATTTCTATAATTATTTGATAAAATCTCTAATTACACAATAAAATATCACAAAAATTTTCAAATTTTTTTGATAAGTATAGATAGATGAAATAGAAAAAAAAATGTGAAAAATACTAAAAAGATAAAAAACAAATAGTAAACAATGAAATTTGGTAATTTCCAGAGGCCCAATCCCCTTCAGGTATTGGCCAGGAGCTTTGTTACCTTAATTCGAGCAACTTTCACCTTTGGAGCGTCTCAATCTGAGCTAAATTTTTCCAACTTAAAATCTATGATAAATCTATACAACATAAAAACTCTACCATTAAATATACACTAAATCAAGTTGTTGATTTAAAAAATTGGGTGAAAATAAATTTATAACTATTTTTAATGAATTTTACAAAATTGCTAACCTTTTACAAAACGATAGAGAAAAGTCATGCATCAAGCATATAACATCCTCAAAAACCTGTAATGTAAAAAAGTTATCAAACCACCTATGTCGAAAACGTTGAAGAAAGTATATGAAGACCACGAAAAAACCAACCAAATGAGTGTGAGTGAGAAGAGCATAGAATTAACTAAAGAGACTCAGCGGCGCACCGCGAGAGGGCATGAGAGGGAAAGGGAAAGACATATAATGCAAGGAGTGAAAACATGAGGTTAATAAATAGTGCACGAGGATTAAAACAGGGTTACTACAACGGTTGGAAAGCACAATCGTTGTAGTAGTAGGGAGATACTACAGCAGTTGAGCTCTCAACCGCTGTAGTAGGAATATATTACAGCAGTTGAGCTCTCAACCGCAATAATAAGGATATACTACATCTGTTGGGAGCTCAACCCCTATAATATCTTTGTACATAATTTCAAAAATGTCACCACATTTTTATTTACATTTATTACGTTTTAACCGCTGCTTTTTTTTATCATAGAATATGTTTTTTATACTAATATGCTCATACATAAAATCAACCCAATCTAGATTGTTTAACTAATAGAAGTTTGATTTAACGTTGAGAATCTTAAATTCGATTTGAAGTTTTGTCATACATGCAATATGATCAAAAATTAATATATTTTCCTTTTAAGATATTATGCTTTAGAGTTAAAAAAAAGGTAGAATATATACGTCCATCACTAATTATCTTTCCTAAATCAACATACATTTTTTAAATGATAAAATTTATTATTCTAATATTTTATAATGCTTAAGAAACATAAGTGAGTGCCCCCCATTAGATGGTGAATGAATAAATAAATTAAAATAAATTTATAGTTCTTTTTAATTTTGTGAATTTTCTATAGTTTTTAATATTTATTTTGGTTTCAAATATTTTTTTGTTTTGTTTAAGTTCTTATCATTTATCGATATTAGGTAAGTGATAAGTTGTTTCTTAAACATTAATATCTTGTAAATTTTATTTATATTTTTATTCTTGTTATTTCTTAATACTATTTAATTGATTGATTATCATTCCCGATTCATATATTATATTTTGAAAAATACTATAAATTTATTTTTCACTCGCACTTACAAATATAATAGCTTAAGTTAATTATGACTATTCCACACTCAGATAAAATACCTGACATATAAAAAGTGAATAACAATACCATTCAAATTAATACTCAAATTTCATAATGTTTGTCCTGTTTAACAAATTTCTAGTATATGAAAATTAAAATGATTCACAATTGTGAATAAACTTTCCCTTATGAAATCTTTAGAATAAAAAATCTTATACTTTCAAAAACATAGATCTTGTTTATAAATTTATAATAATATTTCAAGACTTTAATCCATAAAATCAATACATCCAATCATTAAAATAATTAAAAAAAAATTGTTCCTAAACTTATTTAGACAAATAAAAAATGAAAATTTTATATATAAAAAATGAAACTATAGAAGAACGAAAAAGTTACTTAAATTATGATTTCGATCGGTTTATTTTAATTTATTATTAACTATTTCTTGACGTGACGATAAAAGAAAAAAAAAACAGTTAAGAAGTTTAGAGAAAGTATACGAATTTATTTTAAAATAAAATTTTATTTATTTATAATATTTAAAAAACTCATTTTTATTGTACGTAATTCTCTTAATTTAAATAAATTGATTTTAACACATAATATTTTTTATAATTTAATTTTCGTCTATGTTAGTATAAGTTTAAGAAACTTAAAATTTTATTGTAAAATTTTCATTGCATTTACTAGTAAAAACTATTTTTCTATACATAATTTTCTTATAGATAGAAATAAAAAATTTACAATCTAATTAAAATTTATCATTTAGCTAAGCATTACACTTTATGCATATTTATAAACTTGTGATACAACTATCTAACTTTTTCTTTTAAAAATTTGAGATCATTGTTTAAATCCTAGATATGAGCCCGATCGAAACAGATGGATGATATCTGACAAGTACAAACCTTTGAGCTAACTTAATGTACAAGTCTTCCGAAAGTAGAGAGTCTAGTGTCTTTATATGTGAGTCAGTATATGTATGATATGAGATAAATTAAAAAAGTTTGATTTGTTGTAGTTTGGTTGAGATAGAAATTTAATTTATGAAAATACATTTTTTAAAACTCTCTACTCTTCTTTTTGTGTAGTGTTTGTTTTTGTTTTAAAATATGCGATGATCGTATATTAACTTGAGCAGATGATTTGGCAGGTGGTGTAAGCCTCCAATGAATTGATGAATAAGCTTTATTTTATTTTATTTTTATAATTTTACAAAGATATTTTTATTAAATATTATGTGGAGAAGTATATTTTGAAATACAAGATGAATGGATGAATTTTTATATTCAGGTTTATTATAAATTTTTTATATGATAAAGTTCCTATTATATAAAAAATATGAGATGTTACATTTGGTATACGAGCATTTCATTCTTGGGATGACCTGAGGGTAGTGGATTTAGTATGTTTCTTCTGTGTGTAGATTTTTGAAGTTTAGTTTTAAGAAATAGGTAAAATATTTCTAGTTGGATGTTTGAGCATGATCTTTGAAATTTTTGATTTGTATTTTAATTGAGTTGATTGTAATGAATGAGAATGAAATTATTAAGAAAGAAAAGAATCTTGATGGAGTGGTGAGGGTGCACACTCATGACTTAATCAAGATTGATTTCTATATTAAGGTTTCATGTTCAGAGTATCTTTAAAAGTTTTTTGATTAAGTAATTAAATTAAATTTTGTGTATATATATAATTCAATTATATATTATTTTAAATATTTTGTACATTTTGATTAGAAAAATGCTTAGAAGTTTCAAATTACAAATCAAAATAATGGAGAAGTGTATATTCTTTATTCATTTTCATCTTCATGGTTTGACACTCTATTTTTACTATCCTTTCATTATGTTTTGTACTGGATTTGTACCTAAAGAGTATTAAGTTTTTGGCATATCTTTTGTGTATGTATCATTTAATTGCACGTTATTTTTACAGAAAAATCTGACAATGTAAGTTTAGTTTATCTTTTTCCCCTATTTTTGTTGTTGATAAATTCATAGATGCATTATTGAATTATATTAATTCATATTACCTCTCTTTAACTTTTGGAATAATAAACCTATATATTTTTATTAGTTTCATCAATGCAACACGAGTTGATTGTGTTTAATTTTTTTTATTTCTCTTGCCTTTAAAATATATTTATTTTGATATATATTTTAAACTATATTTATTTTGATATATTCAATTTTTTAATATATTTTAAAATATTAAAATTAATGTATTTGTGAAAGGAAGTTTAATGGTTTAACTTTGGAGATGGATAAAAATCATTATAGGATCTTTATTTCTTTCTTAGTATGTCAATTTTCAAACACGAAAATTTTTGTTGTTGGGAAGAATGTAATACTCTAGGAAATAGTTTCAAAATAAAAACTAACCTAAAGTTTAGATTTAGAGATAAATAAGATAATACCTAAATATATTTTTTAGCAGAAAATTTATTTAAATAAATGAAAACATCCAATTTTGAAACGGAAATTGCTGACTATCTGTTTTGAAACGGAAGTACAAATGCAATTCAGTTTGTCAACACCCAATTTTCTCCTAACAAATAAAACTAAAAACTGTTTATTCCATTAATTTTAGAAAAAATGAAAAATGAAAATATTCAATTAATTAAAAAAATAAAACTACTTTCTCTTTAATAAAAATCAGAATGACCGTTGTAAGATAGGATTGTTTTTTTTTTTTTTTTTAAATAGCATATCTTGTACCTAGCTCACTAGATTAAAGAAAAAAGATGTTGTATTGCTGATTTTCTTTTTGTAATTTAAGGATTCTAATTTTATTTCTAATTTAAAAATTTTCAAATTTATTACACTTTGAAGATTCTTATATTATTTTAGAATTTGAAGATTTTCAGATTTATTAAATTTAAGAATTTTGATTTTATTTTTTAATTTATTTTTTTTTATTTTAATTTAAAGATGAGTATCCTAATCTCACATTATATGTGTTCACTCACAACTCATTCATAAAAAAAAAAAAAAAAAAAAAAAAAAAGAATCACAATCACTCACAATTAATCATTCCTAGTATCAATTCAAAAACAATCTTCAACTTTCTTCTCACATTCAGAAACAATTCATGATCAGGAACCGCAAGAGGATAAAAACCATAAATAATTTTGCATAACGTCCTAGTCTAAATGTCCCCATCATATTTTAATATAAGACAGTTGGTTCATGTACTATACACTATATGGTATGAATAAGATGTTTGAAATACCCATTGACATTTTTGACATTTTAAAAGGTTGTAACTGCAATCTGATTTAATGTTTTAGGGTTTTCTTCTTTTTCGTTTCTTTGTACAAAACAATAGGTTTGTTTTTAGTGGCCCCATTTCATTTTTTTGTGAAAAATCTAAACCCTTCTTTTTGTTGTTTATTTGGCCCAGTCAGTGGCCTGTCACTTTTATTTTTAACATCACTTTTTGTGCATAATCTTTTATTGAAGAAATTGTGGCCTTATTTTATTGGTCCATCAGTTTCACTATTTGCACTCAGTTCTTTTGCTTTATACACCCACCCTATTTTTTTTAAAAACAATAATAAAGCTAGCATGTTCATTTGGCCAACACCTTTACTGAATGTTTTGTATTTTTTTATGAATATATCATCACAATATTTTGTTTCATAATACTTATAGCATCACTTACATAATTATTTTAGATATTAAAATGATCGTCATGCGATATTTAATGAGAAACTTTGAAAATAATGATCATTTGTCATTTCTCATTATATTGGTTAAAAGAAAGGATGATTTTTAGCAATTTTATATAGAGCCCTTAACGCTATTATAGTTAAGGACACATTTTCTTTATTAATAGTGGATGAGTTAATTAATGACTTGTTTAGTGCTAAATACTTTTCTAAGTTGAATTTGAAGTTTGGTTATTACCAACTTATGTTGAAACTTAAAGACATATATAATTTAGAACTCATCATGGTCATTATGAATAACTAGTTAATGCTCTTTAGTTAACTAATGCTCTTGCCACATTTCAAAGTCTTATGAATTATATATTTAAACATTACTTGAGAAAAATTGTTCTTCTTTCTTTTTATGATATATTAATTTGTAATTTGGAGTTAGTAAAGTTTACATCGATACTATAAATATTTTTTAATGACTTTAAATTTATATTTGTAATATAGATATTATTTAATAAATAATATTTTTACAACTTTCTTCTAATAAATTAATAATATTTAAAAAAAATAAACAGTCAAGGAATCCTACGTATTAAAACTTTATAATTTTCTATCTCTTTCTTACTACTATTCCTTCAGATTGACATCATTTCTTTATATGTACTTTCTAATTTTCTGTCTCTTTCTTACTACTATTCCTTCATGTTGACATCATTTCTTTATATGTACTTTCATTCTCTAATTCTTTCACTTATCTCTTTCCTTTATCTATTTTTTTATTCTTTGACTCTTCTAGTTATCTCCTTCCTTTATCTGACTTCTTCACTTATCTCATTCATTTCTTTGACTTTTTCATTGGTTCTTCTATAATGTTGTTTCAATTTGAGTGTTTGATTGCCATTAGGTATCATGGGTGTTTCTCTATTTGGAGACCTAGAGCAATAAATTAAGGATTTTCTTTGTTTGTACTTCTTTTGAATACATCAATGTCAGATAAAAATAATATCAGATTGATGAATTAATCTCAAAATTATTAGTATTAATTTAAAATAACTTTCACACCACTTACTACAAATTTAAATTGTTTATCTTCCATAGTCATTTGTCAAGACTAAACCTCCTCTCTATTAGGAATGATAGAGCAGGACATGGACAGATACACATAATATACATACAATTTAGTATGGAAAGTCCATTATTCCCCTAAATTCTTAAGCTATAACAAAAGCTACAAACTAGGGAAATTAAAGAGAAAAAAAACTCATAAGGTCTAAGGAAATATGTGTTTTATAGTCTACCAATAATTAAAAGGATAAAGTGTTAAAAATGAAAATAAGATTATTTTAAATCTTCATGTTTACAGATAGAAAAATGATAATTATCCTAATTACCTGTGGTGGTGTGGGGAGGGTATAGGCATGGTTGAGAATTTCATCTCCTGTTGGATCTCCATTAGCTTCAAATGAGGGTTGATCATCATCATTATCAACTAGCTACAATAAATAAGGGATGATTAGATCGACCTACTTGGTGATCAATTGTAATTTATCATTTTAGTATTAAATAATAGTATTGTTTGCTGAAATGTCATTACTTGATTTGGTTGCTCAATGTCCTACTGTCCAGCATGAAGGTTTTGAAACAAAATCAGCTCAAGAAGTTATATGTTAGCAAATAGATTTAATCTTTTTATTCACTTTTTATATTAGTAGTGTTTATTATTTTCACAACATGTCTACTTTACTATTTGTCTGACTCATAATGGAAATGTAAATTTTAGTAATAATACTTCACTTAGCAAAAAGATTCCCTTTTACAAGTCAACTTGTGATACTAAAATAACTTCTTAACTTTGCACCACTGACTAAAAGTTATCATTGTTTATCTTCCATAGTCATTTCTGCAGACTAAATCTCCTCTCTGTTAGGAAAGGTAGAGTAGGACTTAGAGAGATACACATGACGCACATGCAATTTAGTACAAAAAGTTCGTTGTTCCCTAAAATTATTAAGCCATATGTATAAATATACTAATATTGCACTCCATTACTCCTTTATATCCCATAAAAATGCATACATGTTACGTCCCAAGCAGCAGAGGTGGATAAAGATAATGAGGAGGTTATGCCAAACCCATAACCTCCTCTTTGTACCACCAAATTTTTGACTTCAATCTTCTCTTTTTATTCATTTACTTCTGAGAGCTAACACTCTCACTTTTCAGAAATACAAAGACTTTCCAAAACTACAATCAAATATACAGTAAACATAGTCAGTTGGAAACACTTGAATAGAATAATGAACAAATACTGTCAACTGAACAGATATACAAATAGTTTCTAGTAACTCAACTGAACACTAGCAGTATGAACAATAAATTAAGCGTAAAGAAATATCAATTAAGCTAACAACAAAACAATGTAATAAGCATTCAAGAAGAGGGAAAGAAAGATCAACAACACTAAGATTTATACTGGTTCACCCTTCCTCAAGGGCTCCATCCAGTCTTTTGCTAACCAGCAAAGAGTTTCTACTATAAAGATCAACAAGATCAATTTACAACAATACAAACTTCTTGCAACCCGCAAGAAACCACTACTCTCAGTAGTAAACAACCTACTGCAACCCACAACAAGTCAAACATAGTACAGAAACCACTATACTAACCCAATTACAACACCCTATGTAATCTGGGTACAAAACACCACTGTTACAAATCACAACTCACTTTAAAATGTAACCCGATCCACTCACAATACAAGAATTATCAAGAGCAGTACAAAATAGAATTACTTCTATACTCAATAGATTACAAATGGATTAAGAAACCATATAGAAGACTTAGATTTGGTGAAAAACCAGTTTGCACAAAACCCACTTAAGACCAAGCTCCAAGATTCAAATTATTGATGTCTTGTTAATCGAAAATCAATGTCAAACCTTGTTCTCACAATAAGTGTGCTTTTTCTCTCTTGGAAAATCACAAAATTGATCACTCATAATGTTTTTCGTAAGTTCCAAATTGCGAGCCACCCTTATATAGAAAACTGATTTGTAACAGACAAAAAATATAATCGATTGTTTTAATCATTCAATCGATTGATTTTCTATAACACAGAAAAATTTCAACAAGTTCAGTTTTGAAAAATAGTTAATTGTGAAAACCTGATTTTAGAAATACTTAAATGTTTGTTAATCAAAATTTATTTTTGGAGCTTTCTTTGAGTGAAATCTAATGCAACTCATGATTTTATACCAAGCCAAACTCTCACACACACCCAACCTAATTCTAAGATCTAAATACCCTTCAAGCTCTATGAAGGCTTCAAGTAATCCACTCATAAGCTTTGATCCAAAGACTTCATCAGGTTGTTGGCTTCATCAAATCAACTAGCTAGCCTTGGTGCTAACATTTTCTTCGTCCAAGGGATGCATTTGGATCTGGTTGTATTATGAAAATGCATCCATAAAGTTCACCATGGCGCATCCTGAAGTGTTGTCCACCAACGCGTCAATGCTTGGCAAGGGGTATGAATCTTTTGGACAAGCGTTGTTCAAGTCTGTGAAATTAGCACACGTTCTTCACTTGTCGCTTGCCTTTTTTACCATTCCCACATTGGCTAACCATTCTGGATACTATATCTCTCGAATGTGATTGGCCTTCATCAATTTTTAGGTTTCCTCCCATATGGCCTCTCTCTTTTCTTCATTCACCTTTCTTCTTCTATCCTTTACTGGTTTCGCTTTCGGATCCAAAGCTAAGCGGTGACATAGAAAATTTGGATCTATTCTAGGCATGTCAAACGGTGTCCATGCGAAAGCATTGAGGTACTTCCGCAAGACCGAGAGTAAACTTTCTTGTTCCCTTTCACTCAGCTTGGCTCCTATCTTCAATGTTTTACCTTTGGGAAGTTGTACCTCTTTAATTCCTCCCACTGATTTTGGGCCATACTCCTTATACGGGGGTATGACCTCGATTTCAAGGTTGTTAGTTCCCCCTCTAATTATGCAAACTGTTTTCGTAGCACTTTCGGGTTACCTTTTGATCCACCTTCATGGTGACCACCTTTCCAAACTTCATCTTCATATGGGACGTTGACAATACGACTCCTAGTCGATCAAGCTTGGACACCCCAAAAGTAGATTGTAGGAAGAAGGAGCGTTTACTACCATATACTTCACCATGATAGTTATGGAGAGAGTCTCGTCTCCACATATCCCCTGACTTCGATATGTTCACTAGAAAACCCTACCAGAACTCCATCATTCCCTTGTAACTGCTCTTTTGATACTTGTAGCCCTAAGAAGGTGTCCCATAAACATGACATTGGTGGAGTTACCCTAATCTATCAAGACCCTGTGAATGTTTTGTCATGCTAATACTACTGAGAGAACAATCGGGTCGTCTTCATGGAGCACTACATCAGCTAACTCTGATACTTAAAATGTTATATCCAACACTCTCGTTTGTGGTGCTTTTGCCACGGGAAGCATGGCTCGGGAATACCTTTTCCTGGATGCATTTGTTGATCCCCTGCTAGCGAATGCTCCAACTATAGTGTTAAAATATGCCATAATTGGTCTTTCATGTTGCTCACCAACCGCATCTCCTAGTACCGTATCCTGTTGTTCCCTTTGGTGTTGTAATATTTATTCATAAATCCATCTTGGGCCAGTTTTTCCAATTGCATGGTCAAAGTGAGGCAGACATTGGTTTTGTGTCCCTTCGTTTGGTGGAAATTGCATCACATTGTTGCGTGACTACCAAGCATCCTGTTCGTGGGCACTGGAAATCTCAATCTAGTGGTTACCTGCAGGTCTTTCAGAATTTCTTTCCTTTGTGTAGTGAAGTTGAGACGGAAAGCCTCTGCCCTTTCCATAAATTATGTCTCCTTCCGACCAGGTCCTGACGTTGCATACAATATATAGCGTCATTCATCCTTTCGAAATCTCGGGTGGATCATATCTCCTCTTGGCATATTTAGACGAGGTTTGGGGTTTTGCAAGCGTGTGCCGCTCTACAGCTCTTTTTTGCTTCACGGTTTCTTCCGCGTCGATGTGTGTGGTGGCCCTTTTGTGTATTTCTGCCATCATTTTAAGTCTATCCTGGAGTAGGGATTCACTGAAAGTATTAGCCCGTAATCCTTTCATGAAAACTTCAAGGAACATCTCTTCATTCAAAGGATTTATTTTTACTGTAGTTTAATAAAATCGGTTGAGGAAGGTACGAAGTGGCTTCCCTTCCTTCTGCTATATGTCAAACAAGTACACTAATTTTGGGGGCTTGACCTGGTTTGCTGCAAATTGCTGAAGAAGCATGTTGGAAAAGGTTTGAAACAAGTTTATCGTGCCGTCTGGAATTCTACTGAACCATTGCAAAGTGGTTATAGTGAGACTGCCCACAAACATCTTGCACTGGACGGTGTCGGAGCCCCCAAAGATCAACATTTGCGCTTCAAAATCCTTGAGATATGTTTCAGGATCCCCTAATATCGAAAAATGGGGCCATTTTCGAGACCATGAAGTATGGTAGAACTTGCTCCTCCATAATTTTCCGCATGAATGGTTGGGGGTCAGCACCTACTCTCAGCATCTGATTAGCTCTTGAATCGTGTACAATGGGTCTCTTTCTTAATATTTGTTGCAATTCCTCGTTAGCTTTCTTCAACTCTTCGTAGGCTTTCAAGGCTTCCTCAATCGGGTGACGTGCTTCATCTGCTTCCTCCCTCAAGCATTCTTGCTCAACACGGGCTTCCTCCCTCAAATGTTCTTGTTCAATACAGGCTTCTTCTCTATCTCTTTCTCGGTTCTCAGATTGTTTCTAAATTTTTCATTACTCTGCTACAACTCTGCCATAGTCTCCAGAATCTGTTGAAGAGTTGGCGAGTCACCGCTTCCTCTGGTGGGTGTAGGTTGCTTATTGTTCCTCATTTTTTGGAAATTTCTCACAAAGTGTTGGTGAGGAAGAGTGATAGTTTATGTTTGGCTGTCATTTTTTAATAATTAAATTGGGCCTTTCTTGATGAGCACAAATTTATTCAATTTTCACGTTATAAGTGAATTACTTTTTGCACCTCATTATTTCATTTTGGACCTAAAATACACCTCCTCACCCAGGCGGTACACTATTATTATTATTATTATTATTACTATTACTATTATTAATATTACTATTATTATTATAACTATTATTATTATTGCTATTATGCAATCAATATTGATTTTCATATAAATATCTTTCCATTCAACATTAGTATTTTATTTCTATGCTTTATGCTTGTTGTGACTTGATCACCCATCACATAATATTTGATTCTTGGGACACTGTAAAGTATCTTTTGCAATTTATAATTGAATCAAAATACCTAATGAAAGCTTGTCTTTAGGAATATAACGTGATTCATTTGTTGTCTTAAACCCTTGTGGGTAAAGGCATGAGAGTGAGGTTAGTGAAGTCTAACCCTAGCAATAACATTTCATATTGTTTCTAATTTTTTTTCTTAAGTGTTTGACGAAAACACCAAAAATAATTTAATTGTTTTGTATAGTTTTATTTCCTTGTTTATCAATTTAAACAATGAAAATAATTTGTATTTTAAATTAGTTATCAATTATATATGTTAGTATGTATTATATAAGTCTTTTAGAAGAGAACAATATGTTTATCACATGACTAGTTCACTTACCAAGCAAATTGCAAATATTGTTTCTCATATAAAAAGCCCTTTATATATGTAAGCAAATTGCAAATATTGTTTCCCATATAAAAAGGCCTTTATATATGTACGTAATCCTTGGAATAGAGAGTGGGTGAAGTTCGAGTGACCTTGGCTCACTTCTTGTATGAGATAATCAATAGTCAAAAAAGCATGGCATTAGCATTGGCTCTTGATTTTGACCCTTCAAAAGGGTTTTTGTCGAAACATTCGAGATGGTGAGAGTTAAGTTAGTTGAGGTAGAATGGGATGAAGATGATGTTGAACAAGAAGGGGAATTGTACTTCACCTTTGAACTATACTCATCAGAGATAGGAGGATGGAGGAAATCCAAAGAAACATGGCAATGTTATAACAAGTTGGTTAATAATGAAGGGACGTACATTGGGGGCATCTTGCATTGGCTCAATGGTTATCGAGTCCTCACTTTTGATATTGAGAATGAGCTTTCTTTATTGATTCAGGCACTGGGTCCGACGTTGAAGTTCATGGCTGCTCCTGAAGTTTGAAAGGGAGAATTTGAAGGGAGGTTGCATTATGTGGTTGTGTTAGATTTTGCCTAGACCTAAACACAAATTTTAAATCGAATCAGCCCTCTAATTCTGTCAAATGAGTGGTCATATAGAAACTTGTTAGAAGCCATTTCATTGTGTTCTTCTCATTCAAACTATTCCATCCATTTAGTAAACAGATTCGATATAAATATAAGAAAAAAAAAAGTCCTATTCAGCTTTGATAAATAAAAAATAAGGATATTTTTATATTTTCCGGTATGATTGGTGCGCGTCAGATTTGATGGGTGTAAGAACTTTTTGCCTTAGGTGTATTGCATATTAGACATGCCGAATCCAAAACTGTCCTTTCTCAGCCTAAAATAGATTAAAAAATAAATAAATAATAAAATATAAAATATTTAAACTTTTTTTAATACGTGCTTCCAAAAATCGCATTACATTGATTGGAATATTGCATCCGATTATAACTCTATATGTAAGTTATCTAATATATATGTATAAAAATATTACTTTCTTTATACTAATATTATTAGCAGAAATAAAATTAAAATGTATGATCAATAAAACATATCATTCGAATATTTTTTTATAACAAGTTTTAAGAGTGAAATTACAATATAAGTAAATGTATGAATAACTAAATAAATAATACTTAAAAACTAACATAAGTAACAAAAAAGTAAATGTTTTTTCGTCGTCATTGGTTTAAAAAAATTGAAAAGTAACTAAAGAAAAAAATTGATTTTTTAGAGAACGCAAAAATAACAGGAAAGAAAAAGTGAAGTACAATAATGCATTGAAGAAAAATAAAATAGACACAACTATAATTTGCAAGATGTAAAAATGAAAATTTAAGAAAAATGTAGAATAACTACTATATCATATATAATGGGTGGACTATAATATATCATTATACATTATAGATAGATACCTAGATATATGATTATAAATACCTCCAATATTTAAATAAAGTTGCAACTGTGGTCCATAGTGTCATTGTCACCTATTTTAACATTGGCTGGTCAAACGGATCTGTGAAATTGGCCTTCTCACTGAGATCTTGGAATTCATCAACGAGATTTTGAAGCCTCGCAACAAACTCTATTAAAAGGGAAGCAAAGGTTGCCAAAGACAATGAGCTTGCACTTTCATATACTTTGGAATCTTGCTCAAGTAACATGTTATCTCCTAAAAATGAGAGGCGTGGCCATGATATTTTATTGCCCATCATGCTTTGTGAAACGTGCAACTCAGGAACTGAGGACTCTATACTTATGTTAAGTCTTGAATCAGCCCCTGTTTCACTGAGGGAAGAGATGAGTGAGTATTTGTTTTCAAGGTCTTTGAGATCAATCAAATTGTCATGACTTGCAACTTCTTTAGGTTTTTTTGCAGCTTGCCAGCTCTCTGAATTGACTAAGAGGAATGACTGTTGGTCAATCTTCATCTGCAATTGCTCAGCTGCATCATGAACGTTCAAGAGTATGTCTATACTACTTAGCTTTTCCATCTTTTCCACTTTGCTTCCAAGTTGACGCAATACTTTAGCTCCTTCAGTGCCAACCCTCTGAAGTTCATTACTGAAAACCAGTCTTTTTTCTGGGGGTGCCTGTATATATAGGAAATTTGAATACCAATGTGTAATAATAACGCCTACATACGTCAAAAAATATATAAATAAAAAAATGGGAAATTTTCTTAATCATTGCTCGTTATTATCAGATTTCACAATTGCAGGGTGAGCTAGAAGGCCTCAACGTCGCCTAAAATAAGATCATGGTTTCCTCAATGTAGAGATAGTACAACAACAACTTTATTTATTATATATAATTTGAACGAGCAAAACTCTCTTGTCTTCTCAAACCAATTGATATATGACCATCATCTACAATAATTTGGATGTGTCACTTAATTATATTCAGTGAACATGCGTTAATTTTACTGCAATGACCAGTTGATGTAGACAAAAAAAGGAACAAAATATAACAGGTTCCTTTATCTTATCTTAAATATGGGGTGAAACAAAGGAAAAGAACTGAATTATTGGATCTTAGTAGTAGGCTAATAGCATAGACTTTAATTGGAGTGTTAGAGAGAAATACAGGCATTTTGGGAAACTGTTAAGAGAATGACACCCGAGCCATCAAAACGGCTCAACAGAACTGTACCTTAAACATTTTGCAATAAATCAATCAACCTTGTTTAAAAATTCAAACATTTTGGAATAAACTGTTGGAGATATACTTTCGTTGCCCTAACGTAATTGGTTCCTTGGAAATAATTAATAATACAACATTTTCACATTCTTTAACATATGGAGAAATATATAGATATAGAGATAGATACAAGATAAGCCCTTCATATATATGCAATTGATCATCACACAACTTCCTTTCACTGCAGATTTATTATGTTAGACTGCTTTTCAGCTTGATCAATTATTAAGTATCCATATTTTGATTGTTCAGCAGTCGATGCATGGTCAAAATTAATCAAAACAAGCAATCCATATTTATATAATGCCGAGTGTTTGCGAAGCTTGCTAAAGATTGAAAAAGTAGACTCTATGAAGACAGTTCAACAAAAGACTTTAAATCTGGTAAATTTACAGTGAGCAGAGCCCATTACTAGCCAAAAGTTCAGTCGTTGTTAAATGACCCCCACCAAAGAAAAAGAACACTAAAAAAATGGCAACAAAGCCAATATCTATCATAAGATCACGGAAAGAAAATGTTCCTTTTACCTGAATTTCTGAAAGTATGCAACCATGCATTGCCATGACCATGAAAGCACAATGCCTCAAAGCTCCGCTGACTTTAACATAGCTTCTCCAAGGATAATTGAATGTCTTGTATGGACCATGAGGTGGCTCCCATAATGCAAAATCTACCTGCGAGGATAAGATAAAATCATAAAATGTAGCACTAGTTTTTGCATTTAGGTTATTGAAGAGAGAGATGACTAGTAAAAAATATGCATACCAAAGCATCCTCTTGACTTGACGATTGAACTGCTGCTCTATAGCCACGGTAGAGTGGATCATCCGAGGCTTGATAAACAAGAATTTTTGAAGGTACCCTCTCATAAGCAACACATTGCAGGTACCCATTAACACAACCTAAATATAGTTACAAAGCAACCAGCTCAGAGTGACAACAGCATCAAATGCAACACAGGAACTAGGCATAAACAAAACTACAAATATTTGCTAGGTTCGGAACATATAAGGAAATTAAAGCAAACCTTCTAAAGAGGCAGCAACTCCATTGAAATTTTTCACCACCAATTTATGCAGATCCTCCCCAGACCAGATGGGGTATATGAAAATATTTACAAACAAACATATGCCAGCACCAATTGCAATAAGAATTAATCTGTAAAAGGCTGTGGAGAAAAATTCCCTGCTAGTTCTCCCAGATACCAATACAATACAAAACGTCAACAAAAACACACGAAAGCCATATTCATATGTCTTCATTGCAGGAAGTAGCTTCACATAACTTGCACAAAATCCTGCAAACCACAAAAGCATAATCATTGATCCTAATTTTTCCTTTCGTAAACAAATATTGTAAATAAGCATAAGAGTTAAGTAATATTATTTGGCCACTAAAAGTGCATTATTTTTTATACCACAGCTAATGATGACTTAATTATCAGTTAATAGTTCACATAGATTGCTTAATGAATTAAGAGGCATTTGGAAGGTTTTAAGGAACCTCTTTGGGATGGAAAAATGGCTTATGACTTTCTTATAAGTTCTTTCAATCTTATTTATACAAGTTTAACATATATAAGCTAAAAAAGAATAGGGTATATACAATTTGTTACTTAAAAAGGTTATTGATCATGTTTTTGTGCTTAATGCTATTTGACCAATAATTTTAGAATTTTGGTGGTGAATTTTTACTAATAATTTTGGAATCAAGATAATGTATTTAAAATAGTTATAATTTTAATACTATCATTCTATACAAAACTAGTACAGTTCATTTTTCAGAGGTACGAAGGGTAAAAAGTGTCTTTTAAGATGACTTGAATATTCTAGTGACGATAAGACTAAACATGTACTCTACTACTTCATCATTTAAGAAAATTAATCTAATTAAATTTTTTGTCTAATATATGAATATTTGTTTTAGTAAACCGAATACAAACTTTCAAATATTAAAGAATTCTAATATATTATTTTTTAGGACACATTAATTTCTAAAAAAAAAACATGTACGAGAGAATGGTTCAGTTTAAAAATAGTAAATTTAGTAAAAATAACATTTAAAAACAAGATATTCCACCTGCAATAAATATAGAGAGTACTATAATAAGTTCCTCGAACTTTCCGGACAGTACGGCCAACTCAGCAATACCCAGGGCGAGCCCTCCGGCAGAAATCGTTCCCAAAGAACGATTGAACCCTTTGTTCAAAGTCGCACCTAAACCAAAAATCCCAAAAACATAAAAACAATATTAATTATAAAATTCATTAAAATGTGTTACTTTTTGTATGGAAAAATCATTCCAGTACCATCATGAGTTTGATATACTTACACTAATATTATATGAAAATTAGATTCATGAAGTAAACAAAAAGTTTAATTTAATATAAAACTTATTTATTAACTAATCCTTCTTAATAAGTTTAATCTGATTGTTATAAAAATTAACAAATTTATCATATAGATCAATAGTACATTTCAATTAAATTGAACAAAAAGAAAGAAAATTATTCTACTAATAATATTAATAATAGAGTAATTTAAATATGCATTCACTCTGATCTTTTACGATTTATAAAAACTTGTTAAATAACATGAGAAATATATTTAGAATACAAATTATAATGAGAGTTGAAAAAAAAACTTTAATTATTTATTTAATTGAAAAAATATTACACTAAATTACCTTAAAATAATTTGGGTAAGAATTAAAATTTTCGTATTTTACTTCTTACTATAAATTATAAGAATGTTTAATAAAAAAATCATTATACGAATTTTGTAGTTAAATATAAAATAAAACTAATTTATTTTATTAATGCGTAACATTACAATTTTTTTCTAATTTCTTTTAGCCTTCATCATAAAAACTAAAAAAAATAAAAATACACCCGTAAAGATTAAGCATAATAAGTAAATAAACTAAAGTGCAATGTTTTCGTATATAACCGTTAATAAACACAGTATAGTTTTATAATTATCTTTTGCTGTATAACTTTTTTCGGTTTTATTTTTAATACTGTAATAACCATTTGTTTAGATTATATTAATTTTGTATTAGTAAATAATGTTGTAATAAAAATAATAATAAAAAAAAAAACTTGTTCTGGAAGGAAAGTAAAAGTGAAGAAAAGCGGAAGGTGAATGAGAACAGTGAGTACCTACGCTGAATTCGAAAACGACAACGACGGTGAGAATGGCCCAAATGGAATACTTGCTCAACTGTTCCTCCTTTATGTAAATGAACAGCGAAACCAACGCCAACGACAGCCCTGCCTTCGCCGCAAACACCACTTTCCTTCGATCCGATCGCGCCATCTCCCGAAGCTGGACAAAGAACTCCCCAAATCCACGGCAGAACCTAACCACGCGATCTGAGAGCGCGTGCCGAACAAACCCGCCGCCGCCGCCGCCGCCGCCGCTGCTATTGTTGCCATTCAGCCTCAGCTCTGAAAAATCCTTCCGCGAGAGCAGTCTCTCCTTGCTCCTCTCCGCGAATATCTGCCTCAACGAACCGTTTCTCGCCGCCATCTAGCACCGTTCTTTTTCTCCGTTACGACATCGTTTTATGATTACAGAGCGTCGTTTTTTAAGTACAGAGCAGAGAAATAAGATAAGAGAGAGTGGGGAAGCGAATGAGCACTTCTTTTTGTTTACAGTGGGAAGCGTGATGCATAATAATAATAATAACAATAATAATAATAAACAATAAATAATAAATTACTATTATTATTTAAAGAAATTTCATATTGTTAATTACTCACTATTCAAATATCAAATTATCAGAAAAAAAAATTGAATTCAATTGAAAACACATCGTTTAGGATATATATATATATATATATATATATATATATATATATATATATATATAT
>Ga0209489_102854_pt1 | contig 34514 bp, 14 predicted proteins | sample SiratrowhiteBW_FD_187527 | JGI IMG/M metagenome (GOLD analysis project Ga0209489, IMG submission 187527) | Root nodule microbial communities of legume samples collected from California, USA - Siratro white BW (SPAdes) (version 2) | ecosystem: Host-associated > Plants > Roots > Nodule | place...
ATATATATATATATATATATATATATATATATATATATATATATATTAAATAATATTATTTACAATATATCTATTTTTTAAGGCAATATGATAATAAAAGCAATACATATCATCTATTTATATGAATTTGTTTAGTTTAAACATACCGGTATTCGAATTTTATATATAGGGGTTTTCTTTCTTCTTCAAAATGTACCTTTGTAGTTTTACTATCCTATCCCACGTTTTCCTTTTTTAGTGTTTACTTTATATTCTTGTTACTTTATATTCTTCAAAAATATTAAATAAGAGTTTAGTCATTGATTTTCTCATAAATTATGATCAAAAGCATTAATTTTTATTACATTGTATACACAGCTTTATATTAATGGTTTGGAAAGATATATTTATTTTGTAATATATTTATATTTTAAAAAAGATAAACTAGTTATTAATATTCTTCATTATTGGTGATATAAATTTAATTATTAAAAATTACTTATTATTTGTTTAGAAAGTTGTACTTCTTTTAAATTAAGAAAATCGACTTAGTTAAGTGAACTGGGTTAAAATTGACTAATAAGTTAGATAAACCAAATTTTATCAACTTAAATTAATTCTAGAGCACGGTTCATTTATTTTGTAATCTATAGTTAAAATTATGCTACTTTCTTAAAATCACTGTATTACAAAAAAATGAAAGATAAAAAGTGAGTGGTAACTTTTTTTTTTTTTAGTTGTACACATGTGAAACCAATTTTGAATAAAGTGGCGTTTCAAGGTAAAAATAAAAGAAAATTAACCAGATCGTCTTGATATGAACATTTTTATTTTTTTTCTCTAATAATATATGTTTTTTTTTCGCAGCACTAAATTAGATATGCTCAATTCACTTTGTTAGTAGAGAACATCGGGTTTAAAGTATAAAAAATGTGTTGCTGGGGAAAATAAATAGTATTTTTACAATAATTTTCTTTTAATATAAAACGATAATAAAAATCACTATGATAGTCTGGTGTGCAGATGTTTGATCAATTTAATCACACAAAATAATGTTGTTTCTAAAGGAAAATTATTAAATAAGAGTTTAGTAATTGATTTTATCATTTTCAGGTAATGATCTTGGTTATGTACATAGAAGAGATTTTCTTTCTCTTTCCTTAACTGGTCTTTTAATTTTGTGCATTATATCATAGTTTCTAAAGGAAAAATATTAAATAAGAGTTTATTCATTGATTTTCTCATAAATATGAACAAATAAGGTTATGTACAAATATGAAGAAATTTTCTCTCTTTCCTTAACTGGTCTTCTAAATTTGTGCATTATATCATAATTTTATAACTACAGAGTATTCTTATAACCTTTTCTTGTTTTAACCTCGGTTCTTGATTCCTTTTTATTTATGATGTCTATTAGTACTAAGATGTGAATAATCACAAAATCATTCTAGTCCTAGTTATCTTCGTCTTGAAGAAAATTTGGAAATTAACTTTCATTGCTTCACAATTGCAAAATAAAAAAAAACAAATTACCATTAATGGAACGGAACTATGTATCATTATCAAAAAGTAAACTGAATTTCGTTGATGAAGAGATTGTCGTCTATAACAAGACAATTCTCTTTTTGTATGTTTGGTAAAGATTTAGCGTTATGATAATTTCTTGCATTACTCATACCCTACCCTAACTTAAAAAATTGCACGAACTACGACTTATATTAATAATACTGAAAATTTGATAGAAAGATTATCTAAAGATGATCATTTTTGGATTTCAAGTTTACTGCAAGAAATTAAGGTAATTCAACTTAGGTTTGTAACATTTAAATGCAGTTGTAATTTAGCGAAAATTGATGTTAAAGATAAATAATGTGTGTTTTGAAAGGTTTTGGATACACGTATATCTTGGTATGAAAGTTTTGAGTTGAATTGAGCATATTAATTAAGAAGATGGTTTGTCGATCAGTATATGAAGTAAAATTAGTATTGAGCAAAGAAGGGGCAAAAGACAGTCTGACAGTGTAATGGTTGGAAAATTGGGAGAAAATAAGAGGCAATTTGCGTTCTCGTCTTTTGATATAATTATATGGCACTTGCTTGCTTTGCTTTAGGCTGAAAAAAGGTTGACATGCATGCGCAAAGAGGTGAGAGTTGAGCGTGTTAAGATGTTGGAGCTAAAGTGTGAAATTTTGCTTTGTTAGGAAAATATCCCATTTGGGGGAATGAATGGGTGAGAAAAAAGTGAAGAACAGTGTGGGGCTATGCATGTGCTTTTTCTTCATCACAATTGCAACTGTGTGCTATGTAATTATTCTCTTCCTGGGTTTGCTTATGCTATACGTAGAATCCAATGCATACCAACATGCCCCACTAAGACAAATTATACTGCTACAACAAATTCGTATGATCAAAAAATATGACTCAAATTGATACAGTTGCTATTGTGTTGTTTATGAGGTCTTGCACATTGTTTGCTTTGGATCATTGTTTTATCTGGCAGCTATAGAACCGGCACCTCGAAATTCAGTACCGACATGCTACCATGCTCGTGCAAACAGATTCCTCTGTACCAACTTTTGGACCTTTTTGTAAGAAACAAATAACGGAAACAGTTCTTCCATGTACAACCACAGTTTCCCTTCCCAGAACCATTTCTTTCTTTCTTTCACTAATAGTTTACACTCCCATATTTATTTTTCAAATTATGTCAACAAATTTGAGCATGATTGCCAAAAACTATCCCAATGCCTTAAACTTAATTAAAGATTCAGTTTTTTGGTGTCCAGAGCGATTAATGAACTCTTAATCACTTCTGTCTGACATAATAATTCTGATTGATCTAAAAGGGGATTGCATATAAATTGTTCTAATATTTCCACAAATGTATTTGATTCATTGGTAAGTGCTCAAAAATTTAGGTTAATTTAGGTGCATTACTATGCCCCCCTGTGTTAATTTGGGAACAGAGGAATGCAACTGTTATGTGGAAATGAGATCCAAATCTAGTAATGTTGAAACCTATGATAGGCAAATCCACCCTTTTGAGTTGACGAAATGTCAGAAATTAATAAAAAGTGATTATTTTAAGTGAAATCATAATTAGATGACAACTCTTAAGGTGCAGTAGGAGAATGCATTCATCTGATTTTCCTGTTGTAAATGAGAAATAATAATCGTTACGATGGACGAGATTGTATGAACAAGATGAGCAAAAACTTGATGGAACAAGAATGAAATGATGTTGTCAATAATGAAGACAACTAATTTCCTTTTTAGAATATGGTTATGAATGGAGATAATTTCAACCAATACATTTAGAGTCAAATATAAAATATCAGTCAGGGAAGTTCTGCTTCTAGAATTATGATTGTGACGTTTGGTTTAAGATAAACAACTTTCACATCTCCATAGTATATTTGACCCTCAAACTTAATGATTCATTAAATTTAAATATTCCAAATGAATTTCAAGTTTATATATATATAAACAACTTTAAAAAAGTAGATGTAACCTCTTTATAACATCCCCGTATTATTATATAATCTAAAAAAATGGTTTTTTAAAAAAAAAAAAAAACTCCAGTATTATCTACTAGAATATCCACATTCATTTATATATGTTCACGTTGTAACATACATTGATAATATTACTTAAAATTAATATAAGAATATAAATCAAAATATTTATAAAGTTTTTACCAACATTGTTATCATTCCAAAACTTTATACATATTATCATTAATCAATTTATCAATATTTTTAATTTTTAACTTCACTGAAAGCTTGCAAAAATTTAAAGAATTTTAACTTAATTCACGATTTCAGCATTTCAGAAATTTTTTAAGATTCATATTGAAAATGTTCTCCTTAAACTAATATTTTATTAGAGATTCAAAAATATTCATTTACATGATATTTCACAAGCAGCTGCTGTACATATATACTCAACAAATATCTCAAATATTCATGTAGAATTTTTCATTAGTTTCGCAAAACTATAAAATCCTCACTCAAGTGATTTGGAACTTAGTGAAAGTTAGAAATTTTCTTTCATTAATGACTTCAATATTCAATACATATTAAAATCCAACAATGTTAATTTCTACTTAAGTAATTATCACTCAAATTCAAGACTTTTTATTTTAAAACATTAAGATATTCAATTACAAATTGAAGAGAACATTCATAATATACTCAAATATATATATACTTAATCAAATTATAATGATGAATATTAAAGTCATTTAAATAACATAAACAAATAATGAAAGACTAGCTTTTTTTTAATGATCCCTTAAGCAAAATTTGACCAATAAGCATCAAATTTGTTTAGATAGAATCCACTGAATGAAATGTAATCACTAAGTCATTTTTAATAAATATTTTTTTTATTTAGCATTGGAGTGATTTTGCTGAATAAGCATCAATTTCTTTTAGACGCAATCCATTGAGTGAAATGTAATCACTAAGTCATGTTTTATAGATATTTTTTTATTTAGTATTGGAGTGATTTTAGTGAATCCTTGAATAAAATTTGCTTTTAAACATCTTCTAAAATTTGTTGATCAGTTTTGAGATCTACTTATTGAATTGTGCGAAAAATCCGCAATCCATATTTTAAATTTTTATAAAACAACACACTAATATCAACTTAACATTCAAAACAACTATCAAATATCAATTTCAAACGCATAACAAACTTCAAATACCATATATCAACACATAAAATAATCATTTACATTCAATTTAATCATATCCAAGTTTCATATTTTTACTTTTTCTAGTTCATAACAATGATAAATGCATTTCTCAAAGTCTTCAAAATGACTTAAAGTACTCTACTTAGTGAAATTCTCAAAATCAATTTAGTCTTTCACATTAAACTCACAATTTCTCAAAAATCAAGATCTCAACCAACTTGTAAGATAAAAAAAAGTCATACTTAAATAACAATCTAACTCCCCCTTCCTCAATTTGGGTGCTCTTCTGGACAATGGTCTTAGAATTTTAAAGAAAAGATAGATAAAATTTTAAAGAAAAGAAATTTAGAAACATTATGAAATTTATAAAATAAATTATTAAAAAAATAAATTTTTGTTTTTCTTTATTTTAAACAAACCTTATTTTTTATTTATTTTAAGTCTTAGAATTTTAAAGAAAAGATAGGTAAAATTTGAAGAAAAGAAATTTAGAAACATTATGAAATTTATAAAATAAATTATTAACAAGATAATTTTTTTTATTTAAATAAACCTTAATTTTTTTTAAAAACCATCTTATTAAAAACTAGATTGTTACAATTCTATTAGACAAGAATAAATGTGAATTGGTTTGAAATTTTTTCAAAATTCTTCAAGCTTTTTAAAACTAGTTAATTTGAGAAACAAGATTAATAAAATATTGGTTAACAACATTAAAAGAAGATAGGGAAAGAGAAATATTGTACAAGAAATTTATACTAGTTCATATCACAAATGATTTAACATTCTTAGTTATTCAACCTTAGAATAACTTATCCACTATCTTCAAAATATTTGCACAATAGTAATTACAAACACAAGACAATAAAACACCACAAGATCAACTCCTAAAGACGTTCAATTAGATATGTTCAACCATTGGAACACTCCAATAAGATACAAACCCTATTAACTCTTGATATCACAAAAGGATATACACTAGAACACACTCGGCCACTAGGAAAAGGAAAGAATGCACTAGAATTCACAACAAAAGTAAAACACAAGGTTGATTCAACAACACAACACAATCCTTTTTTCTTCTTAAATTTGAACACACTCTTAATAATTAAAAATAGCTCAAATACTTTCAAAGATATTCATATTTTACGGTGATATTAGTTATATAAAAGAATGAGGCCAAGACTCTATTTATAAAATTTAGAAAACTCTTTTTTAAAGAAATTTTATACTCATTTAAATTGATTATTTCAATTTGGTGATCAATTATGTTATTAAAATTTAGTTACAATACTTTTTGTTTTAATCAGTTATGACAGGTATAACCAATCACTTTTGTTGTGCATTTAATTTAGAAAATCAAGTTAATTGATTATGTAAGAATTTAATAGGTTAAATTATGATAATATTGAAAACATATAAATTTGTTATCTGTTATAATTGGTTAACTAATTTGATAATAATTATATTATTCTAAAACCTTCCAATAATAGTTTAATTGATTACTTAAAAACTTAATTTATTAACAAAGTTATAAAATCTTTTTATCATACTTTTAACTTTACATAACATACTTTTATTTTAATTGATTTTAGTATAGGTTATGTGTTGAATTAAGAAATCCTTTTTGTATGAAAGACTTTGAACAACATTTAATGAAAGTTAGAAACTCTTAAAATATGTTCAACATTTACATCTTCAAACATCATCACCAAAAAGAACTTCATTTAAGGCTTGAATCTACTATTCAAGTTAACAAATTTTACCAATCCTATCTTCAAACTGGTTTTTTCTTTAAAGAAAACCCTCCTTACATAATTAATTTTGTAATATTATTTTATTGTTACATATATCTTAAAAAGTTAGATAGTGAAACATTATTTTTTTATAAAGATTAATTTCTTTTTAACTTTAATCATTTAAGTATATTCTAATGGTATATATTAATAGTTGTAATATCTCATAATAAGAAATATTCTCATTTAATGCATCTTCCTTGCACATAATCTTAAAAAATAATAAATAAATAAAAATGTGTATATGCACAAGTTTAAGATAATAAAACTTAGCCAATATCATTAATGTATGTTAATGGGTCTTGATTATTAAAAGATAGAAGATTGAAAAAAAAATCATTTTTAGTACACAAAATTCTTAGTAGGAGTATTAACTCGTATAAGCTTAGTAAAAACACGAGACTCATTTAGGTTCATTTTACATAATTTACAGTCTACACAGACCAATAACGGGGTGAGGTTGGGTAATCTACAACAAAAATATTCACTATATTTCAATGTTATTCAAATTGAACAACAACAATAATATTTTTGAAGTCAAGACAAGATCAATAATTAATTATTATAGTTTTTGATAGTTTAGACAAGAATTTCTTATCATGTTTTCTTGTTGATGGAAGATTTAACTTTGATATATTTACTTGATGTATATGTTTATTTAACTTATTTAAATTTTATCAATGATAGATTCATAAGAGTTGTAACAAAGATGAAATAAAATTATTGTTGCAACATTTACAGATATTTTTTTTTCTTAACATTTTATTTATGTGGACTGACCTAAAGACTCACAAGTCGATCCTTATGCAAGACAAGCCAACAAAGCTAACACATAATTCTTATAGAAGTAAGCCTAATCTCAACATATATTTTATAGTTTAAACGTGGAACAAGGTAAAACGAATCTAAAATCTCTATTTGTTAAAAATTTATGAGTTGATGAATAATATATTATGTAGAAAAGAAGAGAAATAAAGTTTTATAACAAGAAACAAAATTTACCAACATATCTTAACTCATTTTACTTTAGTAAGATCAAAATTATAAGAAAATAAAGCAGCTCAAGTTTAGAAGTCAGTACGTCTTACATATTATGACAAACATATTGATTAGTTAAAGTTTTTTAAGAAAAAAAAAACATAAGGAAATTAAATTGAAAGAGTTTTCAAAAATTAAAATTAAGTTAACCGTAATTCAAAGTTTTAAACGGAAATTTTTTACCTAAACGAAGGATTTTAGAATTGTAATTAATTACATTTTTTTTCGTAATAAATTACATAAGAGTTTGCTTTAAATGAGAAGGAGTTACTTTATGTTATAATAGATTACATGTGAGGACAATCAATTACCGAACAAATTCTAAACTTGATAAAAGTAAAATGTTATTGTAATAAATTAAAAATAACGAAAAAATCAATTACATACTCTTAGGAGTAATAGACTCGTTACTGTTATTATAATAAACTCGTTACTGTTACACTTGAGAAGGAAAAAATGTAGAATGCTTTAAGAGTTAAAGAAGAATAAACTTTTTCAAGCAAAGTTTCATTTCTTTCATCAAAAAATTGCCAAAATGTCTTCATGTTTTTCCATGTTTAATCCACCTTGCTTTTCTCCTATAAGTGGTGGTTATTGAAGTTCCAACTAAGCGAATTGTATTCTTGAGATAGGATTGCTCACTGGGTAGTATTAGATAAAGTGTTTAAATATAATTTTTTGAAAACAAGAATCTTTGATGTGTGTTAAATAATTTTGTTGATTAATTTGGATCATGTTATAAACGTATATAAAATCTTATGGTGAAAACCTACAAGGATGAATTATAATTTCGCTGTTAAAAAAAAACAAGAATGAATTATAATTTCGCTGTTAAAAAAAAATGAATTATAAAAGATTGAATGTTGGTATGAAGGATTAAAAAAGTGAATCAATATAGAAAGAGTGTGATTTTCCTTTTCTAAACTCTTATCTTTTTTAATCTTTAGATGACAAATTATAGATGTGTTTTAATTCTTGAAACTATCTTTAAAGATTCTGGACTAATAAATCTAATCACTACAAGAAAAAGGTTGTTTAGAGATGAATTTTTAGCTACTAAATGAAATGGTTACTGATTGTGACTAAAATAGTTACCAAATTAGATTTTGGTTACTAAATAACTACAAAATAAAAGTAATGATTGAATTTAGTAACCAATTAAGTCAAATAATTGGTATCTAACATTAGCTACCAAGGTTTTAGTGACCTATGCTATTAGATTCTAAATTAGTATCTAATTAAGTTAGAGACTAATTTAGAATTTAATGATATAGGTCGTTAAAACCTTGATATCTAATGTTACATACCAATTATTTGACTTAATTGGTCACTAAATTCAATCATTACTTCTATTTTGTAGTTATTTAGCAATCAAAATTTAATTTGGTGACTATTTTGGTCACAGTTAATAATTATTTTATTTGATAGCTGAATATTGGTCTCTAAATAACTTTTTTCTTGCCGTGGATCTGATAAATAAACTTCTTTGAGAAATAGCTTCTTCTTCTTTTTTTTTTTTTATCTGCCTAAGGTGATTTAATGTTATTTCAAATGATTGATGGGTTTCTTAAGGTTTTATAGTTTTCTATTTCCGTTGGACAACAGAAAAAAAAAGAGTTATAATAATTGACAAGTAATTGTTGTAGAAGAAATGTAAAAAATTATTAATATATTGAATATTAATAAATCCATAGGAATGACCTATAAAATTTATTTAGAATCGTATTTATTAGGTGTTCATGTATTTTTTTTTTTGGTTATATCTGAGTCCTAATACAAACGTAAGATTGATTTCTTAATGCTAAGGTTATAAATAAACTTTTAACTAAAAATAGTTCAATTTTGTGAATAATATTTTGAGATGGATAGTTAAAAAAGTTATTTATACAAATAAATTATGTCAGCATGACTTTATTGTAAAAAAAGTCTTGCAATCATTATGAGACTTTAAAATTGTCAAGATAATTTAGTGTTAGTATGAAAAAACTTTAATGTAAGAATAAAAGTTGTGTTTAACCCACACAATTTTAATTAATTTTAATTCATATTTTTTCATTTAAAATGAGAATAATATAATGTTGGTATAACTTTAATATAATATGATTTGAATTAAAATTGATATGATTTCAGTTGTTTAATTGTAATAATTATAAATAATCATAATAATTATAAATAAATACATGAATGTCTTATATAGGTTGATATAAACTATTATAATTTTAATTAGAACATGAATGAAGAAAATAATTATTATCAATTTAATTTAATACATAATCAATTTAAATTAATACATAGTTCAAAACTTAATTTAATTGTTATAAATTTTCTACTTTTAATATGGTAATTGAAATATTACAGTTTAAATTTCAAGACTTTTTTTTTTTTTTTTATCTGAAAAACATTGAAGCTATATCAACATTTACGTTTTAAATAATTTTTTTAATAAAAGCAAACTTATACATATATAACTCCTAAATGATTCATGACTTTAATTTAATATAAAATAGCTAAAATCACGTTATTCATATATAACTTTATTTTAAATTATATTATAATAAAACCATATCAATATAATTCTATTTCATTATAATTTAATTTAGACGGAGTAATATCATTGTGACTTTAATTTAATATAAAAGCAGTTAAAGTCATATCACTCTTATACTATACTTTAATTTAAATTATATTATAACAAAATTGTGTTAATATAATACAATTTCAATATGATCTGATTTAAACTGAGTTATATCATTACATTATCACATAATTTCCCTTTGACAAATTTAAAATATACAACCTGATATTAAAATATACTCATGGTTCTCCTCATGAGTAAATAATTCATTTTGTAGGCAAAGAAACCACAACACTATAGAGTGGTTAAACTTGATATTCTGAACAAATAGCCATTCTCTAACTTTTCGGTTTTTTTAAATTAATTTTTGCATAGAACAAGTAGGTTTTGAATTTATTATGCATAATAATATAATTTTTTATTTTTTCAGTGAAGCATAAATTTGTAGTATGACTTTTAAAAGTAGTTTTGTTTTCTTATTCATTGTAAAAAGACAAAAATTAAAAAAGGAATAATAATATAATTTTTTAATAAATATCATTCTTTTCTTCAAACTAAATCAGTATACATTACACTTTTCACTTTCATTTATTTTTTTCTTATTCCGATAATCTTAATTTTCACTTATTTATCATATATTTCTTAAAAAATATTTTTTTCTTGTACTTCTTTGATGTGTTTTCTAGCAATAAAAAATATAAATTAAAGGAAGAAGAAAAATACAAATTAGCTGAAGTAGGTTACTTGGTTGATTTGATTGTTAGCTGTAGACTGACATTGATGTTTTGAACTGAAAAAACAATTCTGCGGAACAGAGAAAAGATATCCCTCTGAGTGCATGGCTAAACATATATACTAGGCTATAAAAGACTTTTAGACCTTTCTGGATAATTTTTTAAAAATTTTTTAAATAAATATTTTTTAAGAAAAGTATAAATATAAATTGTTTTAAATATTTCTAATAAAAAATTATTTTAAATATGACTACTAATAAAAAACGTTTTAAAAAAACTCGTGTTTCAAAATTAACTTTAGCTTAAACTTAAAACATAAATAAATTATAATTATTTTCACGTTTCCTTTGATAGAAAGGAAAAAAAAAAAGAAAAAAGAAAAAGAGATGATAAAAATGAGGGAATATAAATCATTTGATTGAAATGAAATAAATATATAAATAATATAAATCTTTATTAGAGAAACATATTTATTATTATTTATTTTATTATTAATATTAATATTGTTTATCATTAATAAGTTCACATTTGTAATATTCATTTATGACTATTATAACAGAAAACTAAGATATTATAAAAATAATTATTATAAAGCGATGAAACTCAAGTTTTAAAAAGACGAAAAAAAAACACTAATAACAAAAATAAAATCATGTTTTGAAAAGTGACTTATGAAATCTCTATTTGAAAAGATTAATTTATATATTTAATTTCAAAATCTATTTATTTTTTTATTTTTAAAATTACAGTCAACAGCTAAAATAGCCTATGAAAATATATAATTAATTAAATTAATTGATTAATACTTTTCAAATATTACTTATTATGTCAAAACTACTACTTTTAAAATAAAAGCTTTTAACCAGAAGCATGTTTATGAAAATAAAGTTCACTTGTAATTCTTCTAAAATTTAATTCAAACTCAAACCAAGAACTGCATACAGGAACTTAGAAAACTGCAGATGTGTAACTGTAGATGCTGAATGTTTTATTAGGTATATTTTTTTATTTACCTCTTTTTATATTTTCTATAAATCTATCATTTTTTCTTTTTTTTTTTCAGATGTACATGAGATTTTTTATGTGTAAGAAACATTGTTTTTTTTTTTTAATTTTCGTTTTTTATAAAAATATAATATATGTGGGTGTTTTTTTTTTTCTTTTCTCTTGAGATTGGGCTTCTTTATTTTCATTGCGTGCTTGTTTATTATGTTTGTGCACAGTGATAAGATGAGGTTGTAACAGAACCAAGATGAAGCAGGTCTCCCAACTGAAGAGATTCTATTCGTTCCCCATTACATGACAACAAAGTGTTTGGATTTGTTCTCTTGGTAGGATAGAAAGTGAGAAAGAAAGTGGGAAAAAAAGAAATAAGTAGAAAATTTGGATATTTAATTCAAAAAAATTAATAAAAAAGAAAAGATTATTTATTATTATTATTATTATTATTATTATTATTATTATTATTATTATTATTATTGTTATTGTCATGGTAAAGAGTAAAACAATCATAAATTATTATAAGTGATTAGAATCGATTATAAATTAGGTGACTTCTCTTCCTCTATCATTCTTTATTTTCCTTTCTTTTCTCATACATGTATATATCCCAAATAATCACTCCTCCTTTATTTTTATGCACGTTCATTTTCTATCTTATGGAAATTTTTCCAATGTAGCATTGTTAAAAAAAATCTTTTTTATATAAAATAGTATATTATTCATAATATTTATTTAAATAACATTATTTTAAGAAATTTTTTATTGTAATAAGAATTACTATTATACTAGTCAGTATTATAATAAATGTATATAAACTCTAAAGCTTATATCCTAAGATTTCAAAGGCTTCAAAATATATCAACAAATAAATATACAATTAATATTCATTTTCACTATATTAACAATGTTTTCATATTAAGTATACTTATAGCACAAATAACATGCAATGATGAGTTAATTGAAAATAAAACATAATAAGGTTGTATCATTTTAATTAACAATATAACTATATAAATATCAATCAAATCAATCAACGATCACATGTACATACATATAATGACATGAGTAAATGTAAAAGTTCTATAACTCAAAAAATAAGTCTCCTCAAAAACCTTCTGAATGCTGAACAGTCTCTCACACACACATATGAAGTTGTGTTAAGTTTACATGAAAAGTTGTCTATTTTGATACTTTTTGGATAAAATTAAACAATATCAGTTAAAAAAACCACTAGTTTTGTTTATTTTGTTAAGCATGATGCAATGTTGTCTGCTGGATAATCTTGAAGCAAACATTAGACTTAATTTCTGAAATGATGCCAAATTATTTTCCTTATCTCAGTAATAGCAAAGCATTGGTCTTTTGTCATTTCATTAAATACCCCAAAACAGGTTGTGTCATAGTGGTTGTTAAAATGCTGAGATCAGGACCATTTCGATATAAAGAATTTTCGAGAGGGAAATATACAATGACAACAAAAACATATCCCAAATGTACGTTTGACCTCGTGCAACTTGTGTCTTGAATTAACTTTCTTTCACGTGTTGCTTCTATATATATAATATATATAAACTTACAGGTTAATCTAATAATCATTTTCAACATAATGATGCAAGTGACACACTTTATCCGAAATGTTTTATATATGGAGAACCTGAAAAGATAAACCACACAGCTTATATCTTCCATCCAAATTTTAACTGCATCTAGAACACACTTGCACACAAACACGCTCACTTAACTCAATTTCATCTCGTTATCTCTCTATCTATTTATAATCACCATCATTCATCATGTTTGCCAATTTCAATCTTTTTTTATTTTTGTCTTTATCTTTCTTTTTCTTCTTAAACATCATTCTTTGAGCGATTTTAGACTTTATCAATTATCATGTTGACGTAAATATATAAGTGTGCGCGTGTGAAAATGAACAAAGGAGCATACTTGTTGGTAGAAAACATGTCTAACTAATTATTGATTATAGATAATAAGAAATCAGCTGCAGTAGTACTGGGGAAATTGAAGAGCATGAAAATTAATAATTAAAGTCTAATCACTAGAAAACTACATGCATGCATAATCCCAAGAGCTAGTCACAGTGTAGTAGTAGTTCATAGTTATATCAACATAATCACTCTTGAGCCACAAACAGATGCATATTTAAGTTCCTGAGCTTCAAAGGTAGGTGAACTTGGAAAACCTTTGTTCTTGCATTTCTTGAAGATAAAACAGACTGCTGAATTAGTAGGGTGAGACACCAACATTAGCTGAAGCATAAAACCCATCTTTCATGAGAGCCTCTTCTCCTTCCTGGACAAAAGAGAAAAACACACCCTCACAGTTAGAAATCAAAGTCAGGGTTATGCATTATTTTGTCTGCAACATTTTGTAAGAAGAGGGTGCCTGATAATTTACCTGCTGGCACACATTTGTCTTCTTCACAGTCTGATCAGGCATGAGACCAAAGTGGATGTGTGGGAAGTGGGCCCACTGACACACAAAGCACGTCATACATCAGAAGAAGTTCAAAGTGAACCAGAAAACCTTTTCATTAATTTATTTTATTCTAGAAACAGGGGGAAGAAATACTAGCAGTACTTGAAAAAATTATTTAAAAACATGTGTTCTGGTATAAAGAAATGCATTCTTTTATTGTGAAAAATGTCAACAAATTTGTAAATAATGGTATAGATTAGATATTTAGGTAATTAATATAACTTGTACTATAAATGGATTGGAGTATCCCTTTTAATGTTTTTTTTTTGTTATGAAAAAATAAATAAAACTTTGCATGCAACATTTGTAGAGAAAAAATATGTGATTAATTTATTGAAACCCTAGAAAGTAAGAACCCCATTGTTCTATTTATTTATTTATTCAACAGGAGGAAAAAGGATGATACATTCTTGGCAGCTGCACTGAAGGCTTCCCTGTGAGTTATATCGGGATTGACAGACTTGATGCGTTGGATCTCGTCCCTGCAGAAATATACATGGACCATTCAAATTTACTTAAACTTTAAAGTCTTTCATAACAACAAAGTACAAATTATATATATATAAAAAAAGTTGTTCAAAATTTAAATAATAATAATAAAAATAATAAATGCGTTAAAACGAATACTTACTTGATAAAGCGATTGTACGCGGAGGGGACTCTCTGTCTCTTCTCAGGAGCTGGACAATGGCACCCAGTCATATATCAAAATCATTTCCTTTGACTTGGCAGATGCAATATTTTTTTTTTTTTTATCTAGCTATTTAAATTCCCCATTTTCCGTGGCAAGGGGCATTACTGCCTCTGTCTGTATACACATCTATGCTTCCTATTCTGATGATACTCAGTGTTAAAGGTTTTAAGCAACTATAATTCCGGGGGAGAAGAAACTGCCCTACATGTCTTTCTCTTTCTACCACCTATTTTCCTTCATGCCACTTATGAACGCCAAAGTAACCTATATGTTTTTCTTCATCTTTGTCGGTGCTTGTAACAAAAAATTAATCAAAGTGAAACTAAAATATTATTGATAAAAGTGAAAGTGGAACACCGCTTCACAGACTTTGCCCTAGAGTCAGAAATACTAGTAGGTGATACTTGCTGTTCTTTTACATTATTAGTCTTCCCAGATATTGAGAATCTTTTCTAGGCTTAATTAGGGTGATGATGTCTATATAGACCTTGTCATTATTTAGTTATCAGGATTATGGATAAGTTTTTTTAGGGAATGTGCTGTTGGAAACAAGGGTTTAGGTACTGTCGCGATGAAGACTTAAAAGACCCTTTTTCTTCTACCAAAGGAACTGGTTCTGTCAATATTGACCATAAAAGCAACGACATGGTTTATTTTCCTTTCAAAAACAACAGTGTATTTTACTACGCGAATGCTGCTTTCATCTAAAAGATGGCTTCATTATTGAGGCGAATACAAGATCATGGGTGAACATAAAAAGGAATCTCAATTTTGAAGGAGAGAAATCTGAGTTATTTTTCAGTCATATAAATATAAAAAAGAAAAATAGAAGAGTAGATTTTATCTCACGTCTGTTTATGATCGGTGGCCTTGGAAGCTCATCAGCTACGGTCCTAGCAGGCATAGAGAACTCATTTGAAGCACTTAAATTTGTCTGGTTCATAAGAAAATTTGGAGAGGGGTTTGGTATCTCCTCCTGCAGAAATGGAATATGTCATCCACCAAGCCAGAAATAAATTATATCGAGAATCAACATATCACCTCTTTAATCAAAAGAGGGTAACAGTGTACTATATACACTGATTTATTGAACAGACAAAGAATAAATTGAGAATAAAATATAATACACAGGATTATTACCAGAAGGTTATGGGACGGGGAGAAGAAAGAGTGACCCAAATGAAATTGAGTGGGAGATGGCACAAGCAGCCCGCGCATGTTCACTGGCAGGAGGTTAGTGCAATGGCCGCATCGGACAGTTACTGTCTTGAACAAGCTTGTGCAGGGAACACTTACCTGAAACATGAACGGAGAAAGTGATGCATAATTTGGTGAGAAAGAAAGAAAAAAAGTAAAGAGGAGTGAGGTAGGCATTAGGTGAAGAGAAACCCTAGAGTTGGAAAAGTGGGAGGGTAAGAAAATGTAAAATGTGTTCATACAGCGAGGACGGTGTCACAAATATTGCAGTGAACATAACAAAGCTGTTCGGAAGGAGGGAGGTGGTCCAGTGATATTGTGGTTGAAGAGGATGACATTTTGGGTAGCCCCCTTTTTTCGTTCTCTTATATTCGGTTGATGATTGGTCTCTTGATTGATTGATTGATAGATGGACAGCTTAACCACCACACCTTGGATATGCTTTTTTTGATTATGAGTTGTGAAAGAAAGGTGCAGAGAGACAGAGAAAGAGTGAGAGGGAAAGAGGCTGATCTATTTGGTCTGGTCTGGTTGATAGATATACTACGAGAGAGGGAAAGGCACAGAATTCACCCCTTCTCTTTCTCTGTTTATTGCTCTTGTTTATAGAGCACACAAGAGCTTCACAAGTATGCTATGCATGCATCCATGCATGTATCATGTATGCATTCATGTGATATTCAGATATTCATCATCATCATGATTTATGTACAGGGAAGAAGGGTGAGTTTGTTTGTACATGATGGAGAAGTTATTATATAATTAACATGGGAACATATGTGGTTGGCATTTCGATGTGTATGTGTGTAAGAGAGAGAAGCGGCAGATGTGGGGGAGAGGAGCCAGAAAGGGACGTGTGCATGGAGTGATATAGCTTTCACACACTCACCTGTTGTTTTCAATAGTTAAAGAGGGTCTTGTCTTGTGGTGCGTTCTCAAAAAAACACTTTCATTTAAAAATCAATTTTCCTAAATTTCCGAACAAAGGAGAATGAAACCCCACTACTCCACCCGCCACTCAACCCTAATACTTGTTTGTGACTTTCTCTTCCTCTTCCGCTTCCTTAGGGCTCCTCACTCTAACCGTGATTCAAGCTGCACCCAGTGAAACTAGAGAAACTCCATAATAGCTACCATCATGCACCATATTATTATAATAATAATAATAACATCATTATTATTACTATTATTTATGAAAAAGAGATAAACAAGTTTACTTTTGGTGATTTGACAACTCCCTCTCGCTGGCCTTACACAGACTGATACGCATTTAAGTCAGTAAAAAAAACATCACAGCGAGCAGACTTTCCTCTTGCTACTTACCACCTTTGTCCTTTCCTATATTTCTATTTCTTTTGACTTATGTTAGCTAATTGAGTTAGAATCTTTTCATGTAAGTGATTTCAATTTCACATCAAAGCCCCCAAACCACCTCTGCCCATCTCAAAATCAGAATAAAAGAAATAAGAAAGTAAAATGTGAGTAAAATTGATAGGGAAAAAAAGTGTAAATTGTATATGTATGCATAACTTTGCTACTATATTTATATAAGATCTAGCTATTTCAAAATTTGGTGAAATTGATGGTTGTTAACTCCTATCTTGATCCATTGATCTGAGAGAGATCCGATCAGAACGGTCGCCATCGATGCTCATGTAAGCCCTGTGGGATTCCCTCATCCCAAAAAGACAACCGTGTCATCATCCATTGTATGTGGCATGGGTCAAGCGCTTTCTATGTGCAAGATTATTAAATGTGTTCCTAACTGGGAAGTTGAGACCTTTATTCGCCCTATGCAATCAGATATCATTAAGTTGATTCCATATATTCAAATCCACCAGAAGAGTTAGTCTTTTTATAATAAAAAAAAACAATACTTTTTATAATATTATTTTCCTACAAGTTTTGCTCATCACATAGTTTATTTTATTCCAAACTTTTCTCTCTTCCTTTTCGTATTTGTTTCTTGATTATCATAAATATCTTAATAAATAACTTTTCAAACAGGAAGCAATATCACCATACATGCATACTGGTTCAACTTTTTAGTTACACATTCAATCATAAAACTCCGTCTTTTTCTTTATCTCCTCGGAGTCCAAACTGCAGAACAACGAAGTGAAAATAGAAGACATGCCAATATCAACAGTGACTATAGAAAAAAATAATAAAATGTTGGAGGTGGTGTTGGGAAAATTGAATTTGTTTGTAAGAGGAAAGGGTGATAATTGAAATGGAACTGGACTTAATCTTGAAGAAGTGTGTTTGATGCCGTGAGTTATTCCTATCTAGCTCGACTTCTTTATTCCTTTTACTATTATTTGGAATCTGACTGTTAGTACTCGCGGTGATAACTGATAACTGGTGGCAATAGCTAGTCAAGTTCAAATTGTACTTGCATGTTTTGTCAACATTTGGGTTGTTCCCAACTTTCCATTGAGTTAGAAGTCATTCTTGTTGCCTCTTCATCATACGACGTTACTAAAGCAGCCAGGGTATGAGAAGAGCAAAACCTGGAAACATTTTTCTATAAAAATGTAATAACAATAGTAAAAACCCTAGCTTTCTTTGGAAGTTTTTTTCCCAATTACCACTGTTCAAACAAAAGAGATCACTCTTGTATTGTGATTTTTATTTTGAGAGATAACACCGTTTAATTTACATTAAGAAATTTCAAATTCGGTCTCTGAATAGCTCTATTCTAACCTTCATCATGTACCCATCAAAATTTAGTTACTAAAATATCAAATTCTAATACAATTTTTCCTTCAAATTTATTCTATCTTGCCTGTTTCTATTTATATATTGTTTGATATGTTATATAAATAACTTAAGAAAATGGCTTAGTTTAATATTAAATTTTTTGGATAATAATTTGTTAACTTAATTAATTAATTAATTAATTATCATTTTTGATATTTCATTTCAGTTTCTGTTTTTTAAATAACATTAATATCAATAGTGGTTAACTGTTTTTATTTATTATTGATAATACTAATTATTAATATTAATAATGGTTAAAATTTTCAAAATTCAAAAATTTATTAACAATAAAATTATTTATTGATTATTTAATTACTGTTTCCTGATTTATTTCAATAGTTTATTTAAAATTTATTAAGTAAATATTTTTTAAATCAATTTTAATTTTATTTCAATTTCTTTTTAAAAAAAAACCGAATTTTCATCGGATGTCATAATTCTAAGACATGATCCAAGACATGACTAGAGGTCATACTTGGACTCTTCGAAGACCGAATCCTTACCATAAGTGTTGTTTTTATAAATAAAATTATATTTTTGTTATAAACAGTACTCACTGTAGAAAAATTCCTTCCTTTGAATAATTGATGTCAAAGGTAATTTCAATTAATATACAATTTTAGGTAATCATTGTGTTTGTGAAAAAGGACAAATGAATATAAATATATATTCATAAATTTCAATTTTTATTTTATTTTTTGTATATGGACAACCAAAAAGTGACAATTATTTTTTCTTTACATCCAGAAAATATACTGCATTTAATGATCTAAATATAGTATAAACTGTGCCACAAACAGTCTTAGCCAATAGTCAATTTCCATAGAAATAGGGCAAATTAAAGTGATGTTTTCTACATTGTATTTCTTCCCACATAGATGCAATAAGCTTTAGGTATACATGAACCCTCTCTTTCATTTGAAATGTGTATAATAGTCTTTTATCTTCTTTTAATCCTTATTTAGTCTATCTCTGTTTGGTTTTGTACCAACAATAGTAATTAGTAAAGAGGAGAAGGAGGTAAATGGAACATGAAGTGGAAAATGCAGAAAAGCAAAAAAGAAATTGGTGATTTAATTGAGTTTGGATGGAGACAGAAACATGAAGGGGGGTAGGTAGGTGGCGAAAAGTTGATATAAAGTTGGAATTATTTGTAGCAATTGCACAATTAAGGAGAGTGGTGTAGTGGCAGAAAAGGTATAGTGAGTCTAGAGGAGTAGACTAACATTAGGGACTTGTGACCAGTTAAACCTGAGTAGAGAGAGTACAGAGTTCAGTGGCCTCATTTGCCAGTGGGTTTTTTCTCAAAATTGAGCAGAACCTACTTAATTAATTACTTCAAGGTCTCGTCTCTTCACCTTTCACTCCTAACTAAGCATGCATCACATGAGACCAACAGTACTTAAGACAAACCTTTTATACTCTTTGTTTATCCATATTTTTAAAGCTCATAATAATGATCCCACTTTTCTCAATGAAAGGTCACCAGCCAGATAAATGCCCACCTTCTACTTCATCTTACTTCAATAATACCTCTACTACTTTGTTTTGCATCCCAACCATACCCAAAATTTTCAAACTTCCTTCCAATCACACTCAACAACACCACTATTTAGTTCTACCTTACTTAATTGCACCACAGATTTTTATGTATGATAAATGCACAGATTTGTAATAATAAATTTAATATTGGAATTAGACAGACTTTGATTTTGGTGAAATCCACCAGGTTAAAAATTCAAAATAATTTAATTAATTTGATGTCAATTTTGATGTTTATTTGGGTGATCCAAGTCAAACAATAGATTTGAGCTTGGCACTCTATTGAATGAATATGAATCTGATCTTATTAAAGATTTTTGTATGAGAATACAACAGTGACGATTTAAAATCTGTGAGGGTTATTGGAAAGCACAACTCTAGTGGGTATCTCACTATGTAATTTATGTATGCTCTTAATTCATTTCTTCTAAAGTGGTCTCTCTGTGTGTTCCGTACGCCCATGTACCGGAGAAAATCTTGTATGCTCGTGAACAAAATTTACTTCTTTCAACATGCTCGTGAACATGGAGAAAATAAAAAAAAAAGTAAAAAGTAGATTTTGTTATTTAAATAAAAATGAAAAAAAGAATAAAAATGAGAAAAAAAGAATAAAAAAATTATTTTCTCTTATTTAAGATTCATTAACATGTGTTTAGAATAATATCCTAAGGAAACTTATGTGTTACTTGTAACTACTTCCACCTTAAGAAATAGATGGTAATTCAAAATACTTTAAATTAATGTTTTTCTTATTTAATTGTAAAATAGAATATATATTATGTGAACAAACTTTATTTTTCCAATATAATAATAGAGTAACTTTTATCATTTTACACTTTAGAGATAATCAAGTTAATAAAGATAAATTGAGAAAGAGGAGTATTGTCTTGAATATTAGTGACATTAACTCTCCTTTCTGCCACTGAGAACAAGAGTTCATTTTATGATTTTCTGTAAATTTTTTTTCTTCCATTTGAAAAAATAGGCTATAACTAGTTGGGGATTTAAGGTACTGCCTAATCATAGTAGTCTCCACTTTCTACTTGTGTCCTTTTTGAAAGAAAAAAAAAAAAACTAAGAAAGTTTGGTGGTTTGTATGGTTAGCTTTCTGATCTGTATAAACTTATAGAAAAAAAAAATATTTTTAAAGATGAAGATCCCAACAACGTGTTTGTAGTTGATCTCATAAAATTTAGGTCATGGTATTGGTCAAATGTAAAGATGGTGAATTGTTCCCAATTTCTTTTATTCGCTTCAGAGTTATGTTGTAATTTTCTCATAACTATATTTTGTATATGAATTTATGCACCCTGTACCTGTCATATTAATATATGATTCTTTTTTTTTCTGATAAAAAATAAAGTTCATCGTTTCAATAGACACTTTATTCTCTATTGAAATAGAGAAAATTGTTTTGTAAATTGTATTAGATTGTTTTTGTTACTTTCTCTTAAATTAAAGAGTTAAAAGGCAATTTTGCTATTTATTATATATTATTACTTTTTCACATGTACATGTTTTACCTCTCCCAAGAAAGACTTTAACTATGAAGTCTTAAGTTTAGATGAGAAGTATAAATAATGAAAGGTGCACTATGGTTGGATAGGAAAAGTAAAAGAAGTAAGAAAAAAGAAGGTTGGTTAAATGAAAGCAAGAAGAAATGGAAGTGAAAATAAATTAAGCTTCTTTTCCACTTAATCATGTAGCTGAAAAGAGAAGTGGGTAAAACTAAATGCATAAATCACCTATTTTTAAAGTAATATACCTTTGTATTAAAAGTTCAATTCCCTAATTTATCAACATTAAATAGTTAATTTAGTTAGTAACATTAATTAATTTTTCTTAAATATACATATTGAATTACTCTAAACATTAGTGAGACATATTTTTTTCCAATCTTTTGTTAGACTTTTCAAAATAATATTTACAAAGTAAAATTATATGTCCAAAAACTTATATGTATTTCAGTTTTTAATAAATTAAGAAAAATAACTCAGGTACTATTGTGGAAAAAAAATAATACAGGACACATTATAGATTTATTTTATAAAAAGATAAAGCCAAATGTACAGTTTGGTTTTTATAAAAACAACTGGAAGGAGTGTTACTAATAATTCATTTATAAAAAAATAAATTAATTTATAATTACTAGACATTACTAATTTTTTTACAAGTACAAATTGAGACTGATGGGAAGAAATATAGTATTAGAAGCGGCAACAAATATATATATATATATATATATATATATAGTAAATGAAAAATAGTTAAAAACAAAGAAAAAATAATAAATTGTGAAGCAAAATGGTCTAATAGCATTCATTAATTATTTGAGAATATATTGAAATGGTTATGTTATGTGAAATAATGTTGAGAAGGAGGAAAAGGCAGTGTCTGAAAAAGGGTGGTAGGATATGAGGATCTTTGAAATCTGTGGTTCTCTCATGCACTCATGTGCTTCCCCCATGGAAGATATAGGATATGAGGTTCCTTCAGTTCCATGTGTTGTGAAGAAACCAATAAAGTAGAAAAATCAATGTGCATGCCTTCCTATTACTATTATTTTATTTTATTTCTTTTCCCCTTTTTTCTTACAATTAGGAGTGCCCTGTGCCTGTGCTGTCCCTTTGCCTCCATCCTTCCCTCAGACACAAGTACATTACAGTTTAAAGAGAGGACGCTGCTAACAGTACTTTTTTTTTTTTTTTCTATAAAAGTAATAAATACTCGCTTCATTTTTAAATATAAAATACTATTTTGAACAGAATAATATGAAAAGACAAAATTAACTAGATTTCGAATATGTAAAACATCCTTGATTTTAGAATAAAGAAGATAGCTAAACCTCAATAATTTTAGAACGAACAAAGTAAACACAACTTACCATTGATTTGAATAAAATTAATTTTAAATAACTAAATATTGTTAAAATTTGAAATTATAATAAATAAGTAGTTTTTTTAAAAGTGAAAAAAATATTAATATTAAAAGAAGTAGAAACTAACTAAAAGGAAACCCAATACGTAGCTTTTTGTGTGTTCAAAGATTATAACAGAGAATTATATACCTTATGATATGGCCATATTACATCAAATAGTCAATATATAATTATATTATATCAATATATTGACAATCATTATAATCTATTTAACCATTTAACAACACTTATTTAATTACTTGTCAAAATATTTTTTATTAATTCAAATATTATTATTGTTATTATTGTTATTATATTAGAATTATCAATTTGTTATATAAAAAGAAAATTCAAATAATATTTTTTTATATATCTTATGGGCCAAGAATATGCAATTAAAGATTAGTAGCACATCCATTTTTCTCATGAAGTTAAAAAAAAATAAAAAGAGAACCTAAATACAAATACGAAGAGTTGAAAGAAAATCAAAAGTGAACAAAGAAAATAAAAAAAGAAGATTGAAAAACTAATTTATAGTGCATGACTTTAAGTTGATAGTAAATAGAAATATCGTTAAGTGTATGAATCTTATTCTTTTTTTCCCTCTTATTCTTCTTCCTCAAGGTCCATTTTTCTTGTAATTTTATTCTTTTTTTTATGTAAGATATTGTTATTCTTTGTTTATTCTTTTATATATATATATATATATATATATATATATATATATATATATATTTCTCATATATTTTTAAGTTTTTACTTTTATGGAAATCTCATCTCTAATAGATATGGATTCAAAAACATACTTTTTAGTTTTTGATGTTTTCTTATATTTGAATGTTGATGTATTATAGTTAAGGTCAATTATTAAACTTGAGGTGTTATTCATTTTGAACCTCAGAGTTTCATCACAATTTTATTTTTAAAAAGTGTTTCAAAAGAGTTATTGAGACTATTGAAGATATTGAAACGAGTTTCCCAATCAAGGTTCAATGGGAATGAAGGTTCATCTTTGGAACCACTTCTCCATTTTCACATACAGGGTCAATGCTCTGATCTCAGGTTTATGGACAGTAAGATTGAGGTATTGGCCACTTTTGAACTTGAAGTTCCATCATGATTTTGTGCTTAAAGAGGTTCTTTAGAGGATTAAGGGAGGAATGCATATTTAAATAGTTGTTAGTCTCAACTTCTAAGCGGTGTGAGACTTTTAAGTGTATCAAAATAAACACTCTAGTTAAGGTCTAAGGGTGCGAAAGTTCATATTTGAAAACACATTTCCATCTTCACAAACAATGCCAATGTTCCAACCTTATGTTCGTTGAGACAACATAGTTAATCAATCATTGCATCTAAGGTATTGTCCACCACTTTAAAGCTCGGAGCACCATCATAAATTTATTCTTAAAAGACATCTTGAAAGGTTACAGGAGGAAGATGTATTTAAATATCATTTACCTTAACTTTTAAAGTTGTGTGAGACTATTGGACATATTATAACAAACCCCAGCCAAGGTCTAAGAGGAATGAAGATTCATCTTTGGAACTATTTTTTCATTCTTCCTATAATAGAGGGTTAAGGAAATGATATTTGTATTTGGGGAACTACTTTTCTTTCCCCATAAAAGACGCCAATGTTCCAACAACTTCATATTCGTTGAGATAAGATTGTTAGAGTCAATGTATTTTTCACTTTGGAGCTTAGAGTTTCATTATGATTTTGTCTTTAAAATGTACCTCAAATGACTAATGAAAAAAAATGAATGTGTATTTAAATTGTTTTTTACCTCAACTCTTAAATGATGAAAGACTCCTAACATGTGACTTTGGAATTTAATTTTTTCTATGGAATACTTGTGAAGTAATTGAGATACATGAAATGAAACTAAACAAATTTTAATCAGGAGTTGTCAAAAAAATTCACATCACAAATATCTATAGGTAAGATTTGTAATAAATACTACATAAACATTCTTAATTGATACTCTCACAAAATGAGTAGATGTAATTACCCACTTATGCAATATGTGTAATATGTGTAATATGGTATCAAAATCATGAATACATGCTACATGTTAATAATTGAAAATGAATTTGATTTGAGTAGTTTTAAAAAAAAATCAAGTGATAAAAATACATTTTTTAGTGATAAAAAGATTTATGATTAAATAATCATTTAAAATTTGATTTTATATATTTATATTTTTTATTTAATCCTATGAAATTGAAGTTACTTTTAAAAAGATTAATTTTTTAAAACTTAATTCTCTCATGGAAAATTAATTTTAATTGCACTTTAGAATTGGAATTAGTATCATAGATTCTCTCATGCTTTGAATTGGCATGTGGGATCTATGAGCTCATTGGCAAAGAGGTATCAGACCCCAAAAAAAAGGTGTGGGCTTCGCCCCAAGGAAAAAAACAAAAGTAACATATATAATAGTGCCGTGCACCAAGATCAACGTATTCATTGTATAAGAAGAAGATTCTAGAGTATTGAATTCAAAATCTGTCTTCCGTCCCATTTGCACATGGGGTGAAAAAGATGTAAATTTTTCATGCACAATATTTTTTATTATGTAATTTAAAAATATGTTTTAAACTGTGCAATTAAATATGTTTTAAACTGTATAATTTGAAAATGTATTTTAATTTCTATAATTTATATTTATATTTGTAAATTATACAATCTGAAACTTATTTATAGATTACATAATTTAAAATATATTTTTTAATTTATAAATATATCTTAAATTATATAATTTAAAATGTATTTTTCAAATACACTCCAATGGTTCAATTCAAAATTCATAATCATATTTTCAGATTAGGTGTTTTAAAAGTAATTTAAAGATTCTACAATTTTAAAATTATTACTATAATTATAAATTGCACAATTTAAATTTTTTTTATGTGATATCCTTATATATTGTATAATTCAGAAATCAATCAATTATAACTATGAATTGGAAAATTCTAAATGTTACAAGTGGCTAGAACATATGATCAGTAATTTTACTGAATAAAAAACGTTATTCCAAATTACTCAATATGAAAACTTACTATTGTAAAATTTAAAAATAAATTAAAAATTAATGTCAATTCAAAAAAGTTAATTAACTTCAACCCTATAAAACCTTCACCTCCAACAACAACACTCCTTGCCAATTCATTGTCCAAAACAATATCTCACAAGTAAGAAACAATGGAGGTTGAATGAAAGATAAAACAGAAAAGACAAAATAAGCAATTAAAGAAATGGGAGTGTAGGAGTAAAATATAGGAATGTAAGAAGAAACTGCCTTATAATAACGGACAGATTAGCCCGTAAGATCCAATTCAAAACCCACGTTCATCGATCCACAAAAATTGGGCTTCACTCTTTGCTAACCTCCTATCGGAGTGAGACCTTTCTTTAACTCCATTATATTAGCTTATTTATTTTAAATTTAAAGATAGGAATTATTTTTTATATTATGTACACCTTTTAATGCATACTCTATAGATGAGACTAATTTAGAAAAATGCTGTACTTTACTTTTTCAAATTAACTGTAGGCTGACATTAGATTTTGTTATACTCTGATTTCTCTTAGAAGATCTTTACTTGCTTTTTGGTTGTTAGAACATTTTTTTAATTAGTTCATTTAAAAATATTTGATGGGAATTAGAACCAAATGAATCGCAGATAATAATATGGACTATAACAACAGCTAAATAAATGTATTAAAAGGAATGAAACAAAATAATAAAGAAAAACTAAAAAGAAGAATTTTATAAAAAACTACAATTCAACTAAAAGATTGTTTGGAACTAAAAGCTAAATACAACTATATTTTAAAGAAAAACATATTTAAGTCTTTTTTTATCTATAATTGGTAAGGTTCAAGAGAATGGAATAGAATTAGAAAATTGTTTGTGTAAACTGAACTGAAAATTGTTTAGGAAATTATACTTAATATTTTTAAACTGAACTAAACTACTTTTTAGTTTAACAAATTACATTCTATATTTTCAAACTAAAATATTTTTTCTCTACAAACTAATCTGATTTAGTTATCTAAATGGCATTTTTATCATACACAGGAGAAGATGACAAATAATTTTTATTCTACTTCTTTCAACTCAATTTAATGCATGAGTTCATTGATTAACGACCAGTAGTCATTGTCCTTTTTTACAAGTAAATTGAATTTAGTAAAATATTATGAATAGTGTGCTTAGAGAAAATTCTGAATTTTTTTTTTTCAATCACAAAGCACAAAATTTAAATTTTCTGATGAATATAAGTTTACAAATCTCAAAAGACATGTATTTGAGAGGTTTTATAAAAGTACTTATGGTATTAGGTAAATAAAGAATAATTTCTTATATTCATTCATTGAAGTTGACTACATCCAATTCTCTTTCAATCTTATTAAAAGAGTTGTATATAAAAAGTAATTTAAATATAAAAGACTTAGTTTTAGAAAACTTTTATTCACAATGGCAAAATTTGAAAATATTATTAAGACTATTTAATAACATTATACACACATACATATATATATATATATATATATATATATATATATATATATATATATATATATATATATATTAAGAAAAAACATTTTTTTAAAAATATAATTTAGTATTATAATAAGATGTTGCTTTATTTAGGTACCTTCGATATAAAAAAAAAACTACTAATATAAAAATATTGTTCACTATAAATTATTTTCTTAATATTAATAATTTTTTTAAAATTAATTATATTTAAAAATTTGAACTATTACAATTCAAATAAAAATGTCCAAAAATTTATCTCATTTTTTAACTTTTGGTGTAAAAGTCGTGAATAAAAGTAATAAATTAATTTAATATATAATATATCAATATTAAAAGAATTAATTTCTTATAAGAACCAGAATATAATTTTTGAGTAATATCTCATAACTACTATTTTTCAAACACCTTAGAGACATAATTAAGATATTGGAGAGAACGACGTTAATTTTAATTTCAAATTTATTGAAATAACATTATTATATATAAGGTATGTCTATTTTAAAACTTTAAGCTTTATCACAATAAAAAATACTTCGTTAAAGAAATAAGATATATTTAAATTCCGATTAACTTCGATTCCAACTAGGATGAGAGTATGGAACTTATTAAAATAGAACACCATTTATTGTCTATTAACTGTCGAACTTATTAAAATAGAATATCATTTATTGTCTATTAAAAAATTAATTTATTTATCTTTTGAAATTATAAAAATATAAGAGTATGATAGTATATTGTTACATACTTTACCCTTCCTCTAAGTGTGAGTGGGCCTAGATAACAACTATTTTCTATTTGTGTTGCATTAAAAAAGTAATTTGTGTTGGTCCACGAAAAATTAATTGATGAACATCGATATAAGAATTATTAGATTTACGAAAAATCCGAGGATACCTAATGGGTATTTTAAAAAGATTGAAAAATATTTTTTTTTTCCATTTTAATGAACAAAAAATATAACCCCAAAACATCAATTCAAATACAAATTAATTTGTTTAACTCCACCAATATAAATTTAAATAAAATCTATCTCTTTAAAATATAAGGAAAAACAACCACACCTAAAGTAAAACAAAATTAGAAAATTTTCAATTGATATTTTCCTTTTTAACAATCTTACATTAATCACTTTTAATTTTAAAAAATTAAAAGAAAAAGGTTTATTAAAATTATTTTAACTATATACGTTATAATAAAAATATTAATTTAATTACTTCAATATAAGACATTTATGTAATTTTATGGATAGTAAGCGCATGTATCTTGATATCCGCTCTCATCTATTTAGAATGGAGGTTAGAAAAAGTATCAAAAAATAATGAATACCCATTAAATATTTACTGCCAGTTTTATATTAAATACAAATATTTTTGTCATCCAAATTCTAGGCTAATATAGATTCATACAAAACATTCTAAGGTAACTATGTGCTAATACCATTGATAAATATTGATAAGCTAATTTCATTCTTGATCTTTGGAGTCGATGATAACATAAGGACTTTTAGATTTCTTGATCATCTTTTGTAATTTGGTTTACTCTTAAAAAAATAAATTATCCTTTTAGAAGGAAGAATGTTAACAATATATTTTCTAATTCATTCTATCTATTATATATATATATCGAAAAAGTTTGTAAAAAGATTCATTGTAAGATCTACAAATGTTTATGAGTTTTCTTTTTCCAACAACCTTTATCTATTAGTAAAAATTGCATAGTGTGTGTGAATATATTTATTATATATATTATCTCAACTATTTTTTCATTTTAAACCTTTTTACAGAGATCTCGTTAAACGAGATACATATTATACATGATTCTATACATTCTCTTATTCAGTACATCCATTTATTACACAGAATCCCAACTTAAAGAAAACTCCAATTAATTGTGTCATAAACTTTTTCAAATCCACTTTAAACACTATTTATCTCTTTCTCTCCTATTTACTTCATTAATGATCTCATTTGCTACCAAAACATGTAGAGCCAAAAGAAATACTTTGTGTGTTGTTTATCATCTAACTTAACACGACATTTAATCTCCTCACTAGAATCTTACACCACTTTATAATTACATCCTATAAGTGATATAGGTATAAACTATTTGACTTACTTTTCACACTACCATTTGGTTTATACAAGTGAATGATGTCCCAAACATAGGTATTCCTCCACCCCTAATTCATTAATAAGATTGTTGAATATGTTCATGTCACTTGCATCACCGTTTCTCATTGTCTCCCCTTGTCTTTTGTTCCTCCTCCTAATGTTGTTAAAATCACTTATTAAGCACCAAACTTTTATTGCACAATTATCTCTCATCTTTTCAGCCCCTCCCATAAAGCTTCCTTTAAATTTAAGTCAATAGATTGTAAATATTGATTAAAGTAACTTTTTTTCTATCACTGGTTGAACTCCCCTCCCAAACCTAATAATTAACAAAGGAATTGGATGGTTCAAAAATGTCTTTCCCACGTACATAACAATCTTCCTGTTGTGTTTACATTAAGATTTTCTTTTCATTATACCTCGTAATCATCCCATAACCATTGGCAAGGTTGATTTCATATCCCTTAAATTCGTTTATGGTAGTCATAGAAGTTGGACCTTGTTTCTTTGATATTAATTCCTTCACAACTTTCCTTTTTTTTTTCCCCTTCACCTCCCTAGACACTGCTAAATTTTTCCCTATCTCCCAGATATTATTTTTTACTCATGAAGCTCATTTTTTTGAAAAAAAAAAAAATCTTGTTACAGTTTTTATCCTTCTAATTTATTATTTTAACAATTTTTATACTATTTTCTATCCCTTTATTTCGATAAGTGCATAAAAAGGTATATTTAAAATAGTGATTGCCTTTCTTAAGTTTTTAATAATTTAAATATATTATAATTTATAGCAATATGTTCTTTCATATCAATATATAGCAATATATTATCCTGAGAAACACCTACAAATTATATATTTTTTTTATAGAAAATATAATCACGTGCTTATATCTAAATATATTTTAATTTGTCTAAAAAATTGTTGCACATGTTATACAAGTTTTAAACTAGAATTTAATTACAATACACTGGTAATATAATTATTTATATTGTTATTTACATATTTTTTATATGATAAATTTATTAATTTTAAATTGATTTTTTAAAAAATGACATTTAAAATGATTTTTCATTGATTGATCACAATGTAAAATATTTGTATGAATCGTGTATAATATTAAACCCATGAAATTAATTAATTTTAACACCAGATAAAGAGTTGTACACATAATTACACTTTTTGTATATAACATTATCTTTTGTAATTCATTTTTCTATACTTTTATTTTCTTTAGTCATTAATTTGATTAAAAAGAATGGCTTCTATACTTTTCTTTATCATGTAGTTTATTTTATCTCCTACTTTACTCTCTTCTATTCTTATTTTCTTTTAAGTAATATTTTCTCTTGCATAAACTAATCGCTAGTGGAATTTAGGTTTATTTGGCAATGACTATTATTAAAGAGGCCTTGAACAGCAAGAACAGCTTCCACGGAAAGTACCTATAAGTAAGTTGAATAATTCAACGAAAGCCCACAATGGCACATGCAATGGTCAACAATAACCTTACTCTCACATGTCAAAAGCCAAGATCTGAACAATCATGTTGCTTGGTCTTTACAAAACCCTTGTTTTCTTTATATTTTTTTACATGCTTAGCCTTCTTTCTTGTCTTTCAAGTGGATTTATAAACTACCAATAACATAAAAGTAAAATATCAATGATAAACTGTGAATTAGTTGTCTCCTTTGTGTGATTTTTCCCGACATGTGGCACAGGTAATGTGTCCTCTTTGCATTACAATTACAGTTTCGTGCTCATCGTTTGGAGTTCCACTATTTTTTTACTTGTTCGAAAGTAAAGGGACCACCACCTAGCTAGGCCTGAAGTTTGTCACGAATTCTTAGTGTAGCTTTCGTCACCTCAAGCTCAAAAGTCTTCTCTATTATCATTTGCATGATCCACAAATAATATCATTTGTCTTTCTGATTCCGAGTATTTTGTACCTAGTACTGTCTATGTACGATGTAATCTACGTATATTAATTACTTCTTTTTACCCTTTTCTTCCTCAATCATTTTCAAAACTAACCTTTTTCTCTTCAGTGGCTTAGAAAAATATAATGGTTGAAAATATATCACACCTCAAGTCAACAAAAACCAGATCTCTCTTGTCTTATCGGTGGATGATCTTCCCAAACTCATGAATATGTGTCAAGGATCACAAACCTTTGCAAAGACTAGTTTGAACTTATTAGATGTAACTGTTTCCTATGGAATGACAATTATTTCAACTAAGAAAAATAACATTTTGCCAACCATTTAACAACTATATTATAACAACATGAATAGATTACAGATAAGGCACAGGAAATTGTGTTATGATTATATGTTTAAATATTGTGAATATTTTTTTTATTGGCAACTAATAAATTTATATTATACATAATATTTATATAGGTACAATATTAAAGAATAACTTTAGAACCATAATTTATGAACGCTCTTGATACTCTAAATCTTAATTGGCTTTGACATTTTTTCCATACAATCATCATTTATGTTGTCCCACTAAGATTATATGACTCTCCATCACAAAGATAATTCTAAATTAAAAAAAATTACAGATTAATATTATTGGAAAATATGAATTCATTATCTCAAATTGTTTCATACAATTCTATAGTTACCATCACTGTTGTAAGTTCAGGGCTAAAGATGCTTTTAATAGTAACGTATTTTGAGAATGATTTTATATTCATTCGCAAAAATTTTCACTTTCAGCAGTATTAGAATTTTCATTTATCCCACAAATATTTTCTGTTCAACCGTATAAGAATTTAAGCGACTGATTTTTAATAAATAAATATTATGTAAGTGTTAGATTCAAATCTGTTAAACTTAATGGAGTTTGCTAAATATTGAATGTTATTAGAGTCGGTTTAGCCAATTCTATGGTGACGTTAATTATTTATAATTTTTTAATAAGTAAAAATGTTTATGTTAGTGTCAAATTAGTGTTGTTTAAGGTTATATTAACTAAAATAAATAAGATTAGTGTTTGTATTTTGATGTTAATTTTATTTATTTTTAATATTTATATTTATTTAAGTTAGCATCTTAATCAATGTATTATGAGTAAGTGCACCTTTGTAACAACTACTAACGAGAGCCATATATTATGTTTTAATTTGGAGGCCCAAATTTAAAGATGACAAATCTCCTAACTTAGTTTTCTTCTCTCACTTTTTATTTAAATTCCTTCACATTCATCTTTTATTCATACTCATAAATATATTCTTTTACATGTTTATCTCATTCTTTCACACTCATCAAATCTCCTTACAATCATCTCATTTATTTACATTCATCTTTTTCATCCATATTTATCTCCTCTAGTTATATACATATCTTTTATCCATAAATATATTCTTCATTCACATATATCTTCTCATCTCATTCATTCATATTAATCTTCATCCTGTATATTTTATTTTACTTTTTTATAAATATTTTATTAAAGATAGAAATCTTTGCGAGAAATATATATATATATTTTTAAAATCATTGCCATTAATATCGGTTCAATGGCACAATTTAATATATTTTTTTTAAATCATTGTCATTAATGTTGGTCCGAGTGACACAATTTAATCGATGTTAATTATTTCAAGATCCGACATTAAATTGAGTAGCATATATATATATATATATATATATATATATATATATATATATATATCGTTCATAAACTTTTTGATTGATTCTTGTCAACGCTAATTACTTTATATTATTGATTTAGTGGATGCTAAAATTACACTTTCTTATAATATTTAAAGTATATGTTATTAAATTTGAAGGAATTAAATCTAAACAATAATTTGGTTTGGTAAAGAATTATATTAAATGGAAATGCTCAACTCATGTATAATAAGATATTTACAAGAAACATAAAATAAAAAAAATGGTCTAATACTCAAAACCTAATTTGTTGTCATTATACCTTCCCTCCATTTAAATACAACCATCACTATAAGAAAAAAGTCATTTAAAGATCAATTTTTAGCTATCAAATGAAATGATTTTTAATTATGACCAAAATAGTCATCAAATTAAATTTTGGTTGCTAAATAACTACAAAATAGAAGTAATGATTGAATTTAGTAACCAATTAGGTTAAGATAATTGGTATCTAACATTAACTACCAAGAGTTTAGTGACCTATGTTATTAGATTCTAAATTGGTATCTAATTAAGTTAGAGACTTATTTAGAATCTAATGGTATTGGTCACTAAAATATTGGTAGCTAATGATAGATATCAATTATCTTCACTTAATTTTTTTTTTGAACAACCAACAATAAATTAAATTAAGAGGTACATTTTAGGAATGCACCAACCCTTATACACATGACAAAATCAGGGTCACCAACCTTTCAATACTTGGCACCATCAGGACAACCTGTGTGGTTCAACAAGAT